>Ga0182027_10000006_pt1 | contig 286617 bp, 241 predicted proteins | sample 712E1DmetaG_FD_121300 | JGI IMG/M metagenome (GOLD analysis project Ga0182027, IMG submission 121300) | Permafrost microbial communities from Stordalen Mire, Sweden - 712E1D metaG (Illumina Assembly) | ecosystem: Environmental > Terrestrial > Soil > Wetlands > Permafrost | place: Sweden...
AGAATATATCCGACAACCAGATTACCTAAACCCCACAAGACATTCACCGTTGGTGATGACAATCCTTTGCCTGGTGGATTGGAAAAAGGGCTTGGAAAGCTATCACCGGAAATGCCGTGAACATAGTGGGGAACCATGTTGGCAATGAATGCTCCTGCGAAAACGCAAGCGATGTAATGGTACCATTTCATAAATCTCTCCTCTATAAGTGACTGCACTTTGTGCTGGCTAACGGACTTGAGCTAACCTGCGGCGCGGCGTTCTGCGCACGCGCGATTCGCCCATGATATTGAACTTCTGTTGATAAAGAACCGCACCATAAAACCACTGACTGCCTCGGCAAGCGAGCGCGTGCATGCCGCGCCGGCAGGTTGAGCGAATTGTTAGCTGGCACGGCCTAATGCCAACGAGGATATTCCCATTTGCGCTTATTCTGCTCTTCATAAATTCTGATCATCTCTATTTGCTGTCTGTACGTATAATCCATTAATTGAATGGCTTTCTTCTTCAACTTGGATGGCATTTTTGTTTTCTTAACCAGATCATAGATTTTCGTCACAGGAATGCCCTCGTGGATTGGATGGTCAATCTCTTGCTTCACAGCAACTACTATTTCTTGCGACATTGAAAAGAGTGTTGAGAAAAATAGCGCTGGATTAGATGCAATAAGTCTGAATAGCTGTTCGTTTGATAATTCTTGGAATTCTGCATTATTGTTGCAACGCGGACTCGCAATTGACCCAAAAAATGTTTTTAGTTTGCCTGAATTCACGTTCGCGGTTACGCATGAAAGTACTGAATCGCAATATTCAGGATCTTGCTCCCCAGCAAGAAGGTTGCAAGGCAAGAGCATTAGTAGAATGGCCAATATCTTTGCAGCCATAAAATATCCCTTTAGTGCCAGCTAACGGATTTGAGCTAACCTGCGCGCTGCGTTTTGTGAGCGCGCGACGAATTGTTGTTTCCTAACCACCGCCGACCGCGCGAACAGCAGCGCGGCAGGTTGAGCGAATTGTTAGGTTGCGCCAGATTATTCTTGGTCTTGTCCAAAGAAAAATGTTATAGCGATGTCTTCTGGTTTAATTCTGCCAAACCAATTCTTGTGACCCAATCCATTACGAAATGCCAGTATGGCTTTAGCAAAATGCAGATGGTGTCCTTCAATTTTCTTTTCACCAAGAAGGCCCTTTGCATAGCGTGTATACTCTCTGACGACATCATCCGAACACCAAAGAAGTGTGTCTTTGAGAGTAGGAAAATATCGTTTGTACCAATCCGTCTGGAGATCCCTGCCAACAAGTTCAGAATGAAGTTCGAGAAGGCGACTATAAACCTCACGATCTTTTTGAACGATTCCAACTTTGTTTTCAATCGAGATGGTTATTTTCTTCTTGAGCCAAAATACGAAAACACTGCCCAGGGACAAGCCAGTCAAGATCGGTGGGACGAAATACTTTAGAATATCGTCGATCATACGATTCCTCCATCAGTGATTGCTTTGGAAACTGCGTTTGCATAAGTCGATGAAAGCAATTGGCTCTTGTGTGCGAGAGCTACTTTTCTAATAATTCAGAGAAGCTAATGCTAGGTGGTTTGTCAGAATGCTTGATTATAGAAATTAAAAACCGCCTAGTACTAAATTGCAGAATAATTTCTTTTATGGACTCTTGCGGTTCTTTCGATTCAACAATATTTATTGTAGCGACTTTATTGCCCTGTTCGGCAATGTTTGAAAGTGCTTGATATAACACTTCAAAAGCCTGATTGGACCCTTCACCATAAGAGCCCCAGTCTTTATTGATAAATGATACCTTTTCATTTTCAAATAGAATTATTCCCACAAATCTAGATGGAGAGTCTTTCGTGTATACCAGCCACTGATCCATGTCGGCGATCTTATTGAGATTGTATTCGGTAGATAGCCTTGGGAAAAGGGTTCCTTTGGGTGAACCTATTTTGACAATCTGACCTGCAAACAAGATTGAATCAGGTTTACCAGCGGACGCGTCAGAGAGACAGCTCGCACAGAGAATTAAGATCAGCATGATCGGATGTTTCATTGTATTCTCCCTTAAATTGTTGCATTAACGATCGCATAAAAGAATGCCAGAGCGCAACCTAACGGACTGGCGTTAACCTGCGGCGCCCGCTTCACCGCGCCGCACGTCACCCGCCACGCAGTGCGGGCGACGACAGGTTGAACGCCTTGTTATGTTGTGACCGATTTATAGTACGCCGCCCTTTTGGCTTAGAGCTTTCCGGTTGAATGTTGATAGAGCATCCAAACCAAGAAAGTTTTGCTGCTGCTGTGGTAGCGATGCCTTAGCAACCTGGCAATCATTCATCTACTAAATTGGAACCTGCCTTTGCTTTGCTACGACCGTCGAGCCCAATTCAACCTTGTTTCTTCGAGTTTATGAGAACAACATAACGGATTTGAGCTAACCTGCGCGCTGCGTTTTTGTGAGCGCGCGGGCGATGATTGATTCCAAGCAACTGCCTACCGCGCGAACAGCAGCGCGGCAGGTTGAGCGAATTGTTAGAACACACGCGGTAGAATTTCCTATTAGCATATGCAAACCCAAGTTCACTTCTCAAGACTCTTCAGAACTTGTTTGACAAGCTCACGGTACTCTGTTCGTATTGTGAAGTTATCTTTCTCCCACTTGTTATTCGGGAATTCATATTTGATCACTTGCCGGAGAAAATCGTTCCACTTGAAACTAAGTTGACTGGAAATTAGAGCAAGAAAGTAGCCTGCTTGACTTTCGCTTGCTCCCCCCATCTTTATAAACTCTTTGCGCATTTCTTCTCTCGTCATTAGCTCATTCTTAAGTAGAATCGGTAGGACGTAGTCACGAATTCGTTTGGCAGAATACATGTCTTGAGACAAATATTGAGTCAGCTTCTCCTTTACTGTCGATTCATCATAGTTGCCAGGTTCGTTAGACTTTTCGATCACAAATTTCTTTTTGTTTGTCTTCTCCCGTTCAACTTCTTCAGGAATGATAACCGTGCGCGACAGAAGCTCGTCACCGTTTGATGTTTTGACATACTTGAGAATGATTGCGTTGATGCCGATGCTGTATTTGGATGAAAGCCACTCAATCATGCGGTTCAGTGATTCTTCAATTGAGAACCCAACAAGAAGAAGTCGTTGTGCTTGGTTGATTCCCAGTTCCTCGATAGAGATATCTGGAAACTTTTGAGTAAAGAAATCTTCTAGGCTCTGACCGGTGAAAGCTTGACATATTTCACTGAGCTTATCAATCTCCCACGCAGACACATCAGACGCGTAGTCTAGGGCTTGTGCGAGAACCTCGCGCGGAAGGTGGTCACGCTTCAGTTCGACGATAACAAGATTGCCATTATTGTCGATTCCAAGAAAGTCCAGCGGACCAGACTTAGTTTGAACTTGCTCACCAAATATCGCTATATCCTCCCCAAGAATTTCGGGATTGCCCTTGATCCAACGTTCAAGATCTTCCCTCTCTTTGCGATTGCTTTCCGCCAGGGAGGAGTTCACTATCGTAAGCTTTCCGCTTACTATCTGCCAAGTCTTGATTTCGGTCGCCATATCTTCTGATTCCTCTGAAAAGTAAGCTTTTGTAATTGTGCCACAATTTGTTCGTGTGTTCTAACGGATTTGAGCTAACCTGCGCGCTGCGTTTTTGTGAGCGCGCGATAAATTATTACTTCCAGACTGCGACTGACCGCGCGAACAGCAGCGCGGCAGGTTGAGCGAATTGTTAGGCGGCACCCTTTGCAGGTTTCAGAGCTTGCTTAGTGCTGCGATGTATCTTCTGCTTTGGCGCAGCTAGGATTTCTGCAATCATTTTTTCTCGTTCGATGCGTTTTGAGACATCTGTTGTGTGCAATTTTGTTTGAACAACAAGATTTCTAACAATTGGCGATTGTTTTGCTCTCTTGGCGGCAAGTGCTTCAGCCAAAAGTGTGAGTTTATCTTCAATGAGGTCTCTGTTCTTCGCGGTCAGAACACCTGGTTTCGTGAGCACCGTAATTACGGAATAGAGGAATGTATAGTCTGTGAATAATGGTGAGTGTGCAGTGAATCTGCGTTGAACACGGCGAACCACTTCAAAAGCTGATCTAACTGACTTTATTGTACTTCTGTCTAGCGTAACACCCGCAAATGTCTTTTTATTAATGAAGCCTTTTATAACGTCAATCGACTTTCTATGCTGTCTGGTCTGTCGATATAGACAGATCTCAAGCAAATGCTCCCACATTTTGTCCACCTTGTAGTTTGGATCTGACACTGCTTGCACGTCCCGCAGTCTCTTAAGAACCTTGACTATATCGTTGTCAAGGGCTTTGTAAAAGACATCTTTTCCACGGACTTGTTTTTGAGCAATGAGTCGGAAAACACTTTTAAGAAGCTCTGAATCTAAGCATAGGGCCTTTACAATATTGAACCTGCTGACGGGTACACCCTGTTGATTGATATCGATGAAGAGGGATATTATTTCCGTTAATGATGTGCTTCCATCCTCGCTTAGAGATATCTCAATTGTTGGGATAGAATATTCTCTAAAATCACGAATAAGAGCTTCCGTGAGTTCTTTGAAGCTAGTTTTAGGGTCTTTGGGATCTATTTGGAATGATTCCTGCTTTCTTTGACTGCCAGCATTCAGAAAATATTCATGCCATTTCGGGATTCCCAATTCCTCCCTAGAGTTGGCGATAAACAATATTATACTCTCCAGTCGCTGCTTGCCATCAAGAATATTGTACGAATATTTTGCACCGCTGGCCTCCTTATATAAGAATACAGCGGGAATTGGTTTTTTGTCCAGGATGTTTTTCAAAAGTCTTCTTCGAAGATTGATCTTCCAAACATGACCACGTTGAAACGCTGGAGATAAATTTATCTTGTTATCATTCAAATAGTTGACAAGTTGATCTATCTTCATTTCAGAATTCCTATAGTCCATAAAGCCTCCTGAGTTTGGCAATCAACGATAGAAGTATTGCATTATTTGGATTTGCTTTTAATTTCTTGCCCTGTTTTCAGCTTGCTGCCAATAGTGCCGCCTAACTAACTATTAGACTTTTCTTATGTAGCTTGTTATGTTGAAGGTTTTTCCATGTAGCAAGCATAGAGTTTTGCAAAAATCAAGCAAAAACAAGAATGCCAATGAAAAGCTATTATGGAGGGTTAGGCAGTTTCCATGTGGGATGGAAATTAGAGATCATCCACCGGACTTTTCACTCCCAAACCACCCCTGTTTAGCACATGAACATAGATCATCGTTGTACGAACATCGGAATGTCCCAATAACTCTTGTACCGTCCGAATGTCGTAGCCGTTTTCCAGTAGATGCGTCGCAAAGGAGTGCCGGAAAGTGTGACAACTCGCGCTTTTGTTTACTCCGGCTTTCTCCACCGCACTCTTCACAACCTTCTGCACCAAGGATTCGTCAATGTGATGCCGCCCCTCTTTCCCCGTCCGCTGATCCACCCACCGACGATCCTGAGGAAAAGCCCACTGCCACTTCCACTCGACCGCCGCATTGGGAAATTTTCTCTCCAGTGCGTCCGGAAGAAGCACTCTTCCAAATCCTTCGCGCAAATCGTTCTCGTGGATCTTCCGAACCTCTTCCAGATGCTCCTTCAATCGGGTCTTCAATTTCATCGGCAGCATCGTCACGCGATCCTTTCCGCCTTTGCCTTCCCTCACCGTGATCTGGTTTGATCCGAAATCAATATCCTGCACACGAAGGGTAACACACTCCATCAAGCGAAGGCCGCATCCGTACAGGATTTCACCAATAATCCGCCGTTTGGGCGGAATCGATAGCAGCACTTTTTTGACCTCCTCCCGGGTCAACACGACCGGCAGCCGCTTCTGGCGGTGCGCTCGAATAATATCCCCAAGATTCCCCAGGTCTTTCTCAAGGATCGTTCTGTAAAGAAACAACAGAGCCGCCAGGGCCTGGTTTTGCGTTGATGCAGAGACTTTTTGATTTACAGCCAGATCTGTAAGAAACGAGTTCACTTCAGCAGTCCCCAGCAAGGAAGGATGCCGGAGTTGGTGAAATCGCACATACCGCTTTACCCACATAGAGTAGGCTTCTTCGGTCCTATTGCTGTAATGCTGCGCACGCATCTGCTGCCGCATACGATCCAACAACTTCGGCGGCCGGCTCTCCCTCCAAGCTTCGCGAAAGTCTTCCATTTTTCCCCCCGAAAAATTTTCGATAATGTGTATGTCATTAAGGCGGGTTCCCTGAGCGCAATCCTTCCCTGCACCGCTCGGTCTTGCTCAGGAATCTATAAAATTTTGCGAAAGGAATCAATGGAAATCACTCGATCATGAATTCTATAAAAACCAAAAGCCCCGTTTAGCGGGGCTCTTGAGCTTACTTTGATTGCGCATCTGCGCGAACGGTCTCTTTGGTATAGACCTTTTTCCGCGCCGGTTTTGTTCGTTTGCGCATAAATTTCCGCTCCAACTGTACTTCCGGAGCTTTGTCTTCTTCCTCAACGTCCGGATATTGGTAAATATCGTACTTAAAGTTGCGCAGAATAATATTGTTGCCATTGCGCCCAAGCACGTATTTCGGCAACAGCGGTATTTTTCCGCCGCCGCCAGGAGCATCAATCACATACGCTGGAATTGCGAGTCCGGAGGTGTGTCCGCGTAGCTTGTCCATAATGTCCAATCCGACGCTCACGGGAGTCCGGAAGTGATTTGCTCCTTTGGTGATGTCAGCCTGGTAGAGGTAGTACGGCCTGACTCGCATCATCAGCAGTTTGCGCATCAATTCCAGCATCACATCCGCATCATCATTAATGCCTTTCATCAAGACGGTTTGATTGCCAACGGGAATTCCCGCATCTGCAAGCATTTCACATGCGCGCTTCGCTTCGGGTGTGCATTCCCACGGATGGTTGAAATGGGTATTCACATACAGCGGATGGTACTTCTTCAGCATGCGGACAAGTTTCGGCGTGATGCGCTGCGGCAGCACACACGGCATTTTCGTCCCCAGGCGGATGATTTCCACATGTGGTATGGCGCGCAATCCTGCAATCACCTTCTCCAGCATGACATCAGTCAGCATCAGCGGATCGCCGCCGGAGATGATCACGTCACGAATCTCAGGATGCGCAGCAATGTAGTCCAATCCGGATTGGATGAACTTCATGCTGATTTTTCCGGAATCACCGACCTTGCGTTTCCGGGTGCAGAACCGGCAGTACATCGAGCACTGGCTCGTGGTTAGAAACAACACGCGATCGGGATAGCGATGTGTAATGCTCGGAACCGGGCTGTCTCCTTCCTCGTTGAGGGGATCGAGCGGGAAGTTATCTTCCTCCAACTCCTTCGCGTCCGGAATGCACTGCAGCCAGATCGGATCGCCCTGATAGCGGATCAAGCTGAGGTAATACGGATTGATCCGGATGTGAAACAACGTATTCAATTTTTCCGCAAGCTCTTTGTCAAAACCGAAGCGCTCGACCAAATCTTTACCGCTGTCCACGCTTGCCCGCAGCAGTTCCTGCCATAGTTCCATACAGATGTCACCTGTGTTGTGAAAGGTATTTCCCGTAGACGACTAAATCGTCACCGGGTCGATAATACTCTCGTATCTGTGCCAGCTGCTCGTACCCGCATTTTATATAAAAGCTCCGGGTTGCATTGTATTTTTCAGTCGATGAAGTCTCTGCAATAATCAACCGTCCGCCCTTTGCTTCTATGTATTCCTCAATCCAGCGCAACAATGCTTTTCCAATTCCCTTGCCGTGCGTGTGCGGAGCAACTGCAATCCAGTATAAATCATACGTAGCCGCTGTCGCCGGCGTCGGTCCGATGCACACATAGCCAACAACCTTTTCCTCTTCATCCACCGCAGTCATAATCTCATAATCTTTTTGCTGCGGGACATTCAACACTGTGTCAATGAGCTCAAGCGCAATCAGAATCTCTTCTTCATTGAACACCTGTGTGTCCTGAAGAATTCCCCGAATCGGCTCTAGATCGCTCTGCACCGGCGGACGAATTCTCATGCGCTCCGCTTCAATGCATAGTCGACGATCGTTCCGATGATCTCATGAAAGGAGAATCCGTATGTGCGGGATGATCGCATGAATCCGGAGTCGGTGGAGATGTCCGGGTTAGGATTTATTTCAATCACGTACGGTTTGCCGCCGCGTGCCATCCGGATGTCCACCCGTGCATAGTCCCGGCATCCCATAATTTGATATGCCCTGAGTGCGACATCCTTTACTTTTTTTTCGACCTTTGGCGGCAATTTGGCCGGACAAACACCCTTCGTTCCCTCAAATTCAATCGTCCCATTCATCCACTTGGCGGAATAGGTAACGATCTTCGGATACTCCGCCGGCAATCCGGAAAAATCGATTTCGGAGATGGGCAGAACAATGGGATTCTCATTCCCGATGACAGACACATTCAGTTCCCGGCCTTCTATATACTGTTCCACCAGGGCCGGTTGTTCAAATTTTTTAAAAATATACTTTACACGCTTCCGCAATGCCGAGGGTGAGCGGACAATACTGCTGTTATCAATACCCACACTTGCATCCTCTTTCGCCGGCTTCACAAACAACGGGAACGACAGATTGACCGCATTCAAGTCGCGCATGGTGCCGCACACTTTGAATTGCGGCGTCGCAATGCGGTGAAACGTCAACAACTCTTTCGTCCGCGCCTTGTTCAAGCAGGTGCCAAGGGCAAGCGGCTGCGAACCGGTGTATGGGATTCCCATCACTTCATAAATACCAGCAACATGCATCTCATGAATCGCCTGATCACCCAATGACTCGACCAGATTGAATATCAAATCCGGTTTGCTCGCCTTGATGAATCCCAAAAGCTTCTCAACATTGTTCGACATGTTGAACACTGACGTCTCGTATCCCAGCCCCTTCAATGCCGATTCCACATCTTCCTTTGCTTCTACCACTCCAACTTCGGAGAGATCAACATGACCTTTGGCTTTGGCAGCTTCATACGAATCCGCATATCCCCACTCGCTCAGGTACTTTCGCCCTTCAGCAGTCTCGATGGTCGGTTCGTTGAAAACAATACTTATGTGAAGCTTTTTGGCCATATTCGCAAAATATCAGTTTTTTGCCCGTTCCGGGAGCCCCTGCCGTTTGCACGCCGCATCCAGCACCAAATTAAGCATTTCCTGGTATGAAATTTGGGCCGCTCTGGCCGCTTTGGGATAGCATGAATTTTCTTCCGGATTCGGCAATATTCCGGGAAGGGGGTTCACCTCTATTATATGTGGGGCTCCGGCAGCATCGCATCGAACATCGATCCGCGACCAATCACGGCATCGCAGCACATTATAGGTCTCTTTGCAAATTCGCTCAATTTCGTCTTTCAATTCAGGAGGGAGTTTGGCGGGACATTCAAAAATTTCCAGCGGATTCGACGCTTCGTCCCAAATCCACTTTGCTTCATATGAATAAATCGGATTCACGCCTGCCGGCAATGAATCGAATTTGATTTCCACGATTGGCAGCACACGCACATCTTTTCCGTTCCCGAGCATCGCCACAGTGAACTCACGTCCTGGCAAATATTCTTCCACCAACACTGGCTGATCATACGATCCCAGAACATTGGCAGCTTGAGTTCGCAATTCTGCCGCCGAGCACACTAGCGACGCATTAAAAATTCCTTTGCTCGAACCTTCGAACAGCGGTTTCACCATCGCAGGAAGGAACGGCGGCATTGTAGGAATTTCATCCGGAGAATTGAGGACAAAAAATTTCGGCGTTGGGATCGAATAATAGGAAAGAATTTCTTTTGCGCGGGATTTATCCAAACAGACAGCAAGCGTTAGCGGATCGGATCCGGAGTACGGAAGCTGCAGCATCTCCAGCATCGCCGGGATCTGTGCTTCACGCGAAGCTCCAAACCAGCCTTCGGCAATGTTGAAGACGATATCAGGATGTGCGGCGCGGAGTTTTTCAAAAGCATCGGTGTTGGCTTCGATCATTTCGATCGAGTGATACAGGGCGAGAGAGTCTCGGACAGCAGTGATCGTTTCGATCGTGTCCCACTCAGCATACGTATCAGCGCTTTTGCTTTGTGCTCTTACTTGCGTGCTGACATCAGAGATGTTCTGACTCGAAGGATCTCCGCTGGTCTCTTCAGAGAGCGGCGCGTCCTTCTTCAAGTTGTAAACGAGAGCGACGTGCATTCAGGAGTGTATCAAAAAAAAGTTGATACCTTTCTTTGTTGTGAGCGATACATACTGCGAGTATTGACATGACGTTTTGTCCTGTTCTCCTTAGTAAATATATACTTTTTCCAGCGTATGTCAAGACAAAAGTGCTCTAGGCGGTGCGTACGAAGGAGAGGAGATGTTTGTAGACGACTTCGAAGCGGAGTCGAACTTCGGAGTGTTCGGGAAGGCGAAGATGAGGATCGCGATCGACGATCGCGAATGCAGACTCGCGTGCGATCGACACGATGTCTGCATCGGTAACAAGATCTGCAATTTGAAATTCCGGTAAACCACTCTGACGCGTACCGAAAAATTCTCCCGGACCGCGCAAGCGAAGATCCGCTTCAGCGATGGCAAAGCCGTCTGTTGTCTTCACCATGGTCTCAAGACGCAACTGTGCCGCCGCTTTCTCTTCCTGCGCCTGAGCACGGTCGGCTGCGAGGATGGTTTTGCGTTGCATACCGCGTTCGTCACTCAGGAGAATGCAATATGATTGGTCGCTTCCCCTGCCAACGCGTCCGCGCAGCTGATGCAACTGGGATAGTCCGAATCTCTCCGCGTTTTCGATGATCATGATCGTCGCATTCGGAATGTCAATGCCGACCTCGATGATGGTCGTCGCGACCAGAATATCGATCTCTTTCTGCGAAAAACCGCGCATTACGGCCTCTTTTTCTTCGGAGGACAGTCGGCCATGCAGTAATCCCACCTTCAGATCCGGAAAGATCTGCTTCTGCAATCGTTTGTACTCCGCTTCGGCGGCTTTCAGGTCAACTTTTTCCGATTCCTCGATCAGCGGATACACGATATACACCTGGCGGCCGCGCCCAACCTCGTCACGAAGGAATGCGAACACTTTCTCCCTGTCCTTCTCCCCTCTCAGCGCGGTGCGAATCGGCTTTCTGTCTTTTGGCATCTCATCAATCACAGAAACATCAAGGTCTCCATAGAAGGTAAGTGACAGGGTCCGCGGAATGGGGGTTGCGGTCATCACAAGCACGTCGGGATGCTGTTTTCCCTTCTCCCGCAGACGAGAACGCTGTGCGACGCCAAAGCGGTGCTGCTCGTCGATTACGATAAGGCCCAAATTTCCAAAGAGAACACGGTCTTCCAGGAGCGCATGCGTTCCAACAACAATCTGCGTCTGGCCTGTGCGAACGTCTTCCAGAACGTCGTCGCGCAGTTTTTTCTTCTGACCGCCAACCAAGAGGCGAATCGTTACCGGCAGGCCGCCCAGCAATTTCTCGATGCTTCGGTAATGTTGTTCGGCCAGAATTTCCGTCGGTGCCATCAGCGCGCACTGGTAACCGTTTGACACGGCAACGAGCATGGCGAACAGGGCGACAATGGTCTTGCCGCTTCCCACATCGCCCTGCAGCAATCGATTCATCGGCGCAGCGGACTGCATGTCCTCTGCAATTTCTCCGATGACGCGTTTCTGCGCCCCAGTCAGTTCAAACGGAAGCGACTTCAATAGTGCACAGGCCAATTCGCTTTGGGAGTCGAATGAAATCCCTTTCCACTCTCCCTTTATTTCTCTTCGCCGGTACGCCATTAAGAGCTCAAAGAAAAAGAGCTCGTCAAACTTCAACCGCTGCAGCGCCTGATCCCGCTCGGCATACGATTTTGGAAAATGAATTTGCCTCAACGCGGCATGAATACCCACAAGGTGATACCGATGGATGACTTCCGGCGGCAAATGCTCGCGAACGGCAGACGTAACGACTATCACGGCCTGTTTCAGCAAGCGGCGGAATCCGCGATTATCGAGCCCCACCATACGCAATTCTTCCGATGAACGATATTTCGGGATGATAGAGCCGGTATGCAGTAGTTTGTTCCAATCCGTCGCATCGTCGTCTTCGCCGCTGGATAAGCGATCGAACTCGGGATGGATGAATTGGATGCGATTGAGGCGATCCAGCTCCGGTACGGCGGAGACCGCAAGGACCTCGCCCGGATGAAAAGCGTTCGCATACCATTCCACACCTGCGTAGAAGACGCAGGTCACAAATCCGGTTTCATCTTTGATCGTGAGGAAGAAAATCTTGGTCCGCTTTTTTGTCTGGCGCACCTCCGAACGGAAAACGGAACCGATAACCGTGACTTCTTTGCCGGCAGCCACATGTTTCGGCAGATTATTCATCTTGGTGATGCACGATCGATCGAGATATGCACGGGGATAGTAATGCAGCAACTGCTCTACGGAATGAATCTCGAGCTCGCGCAGCGCAGCCGTGCGTTTGGGGCCGACTCCTTTAAGATTGCGAAGATCCATACAGCAATGCGAAAATAGAAGAAGCGCGGCTTACAGAACCGCGCGTCGATGTGTGTTCCCCTTTTTACCTGACTAACTTCAGGTGTTCGACGAATTCTGACGCCGGCATAAATCCAACAATGCGTGCTGATGCAACTTCTTCTCCTTTGCCGTCAATGAAAACAATTGTCGGCACTCCGGCAATGGAGAATTTCTTCCGCAATCGTTCCGCCTCCGGCGAATCGAAATGCGTAAGATCGACTTTTAGCCTGACAAGTCTTTCCGATTCCGCGATGACCGCATGGTCGGTAAAAGTCTGATGTTCAAGCTCAAGACAGGGAATGCACCAATCGGCATAGAAATCCATAACTACCGGTACTCCCTTCTGCTTCGCACTCTCTATCAATGCCTGATCATAGCGATCCCAACTCATTCTCTCCCGACGCAAGGCGTTGCCGAAGTACAGGCCGGCAAGGATCGCCGCAACGCCGACAATCCATTTGACGTGTGTCAGCACTTTGCTTTCTCGTCCGGACGATTCGATAAATCCCAGATACACGCCTCCTGCAAGAAGCGTCAGCGGAATGATAAATGCCGAATAGCGCGGAATGATTGCAAGCGAAAGATAAAACAACGCTGCGCCGGTCAGGATGACGCCGAAAATTCTTTCTACCCATACCAGCCATGTCCCGGAGCGAGGAATTTTCTTGATCATGCCGGAGAAAATTCCAAGCACCAAATATGGGAATCCCAAACCGATGGACAATGTGAAGAAAACCCAGAAGCCGAACACCGGATCCGCCTTCGCACTCACTACCGCCAGTAGAGCAATCACGGGCGGTCCAATGCACGGTGCAGCAAACACTCCCACGACCAAACCGGAGAGATAGAGACTGATCAATCCCGTACCGGTTGTGCCACCCAGCTTGCTCGTCAACCAGTACGGCATTTGAATCTGATACAAGCCGAAACTGCTCAGTGCCATTCCCAGCAGAAGCGTGCCAATGCCGCCAAGCACCCACGGACTTTGCAGCCAGCTTCCAAATAGACCGCCCCCTATCGCAGCCGTCACTCCCAGAACGCTATACATTGTGGCAATGCCGAGAACATACATGACGGCTTTTAGAAACACCATGATGCCTCTGGTTTCCGTCTGGCCGCCGAAGAGTGAGACGGTGATGGACATCATCGGATAAACACACGGAGTGAGATTGAGAGCGAGTCCGATCAAAAAGACTGCAAGAAATGCAAGGGCCGATCCTTTTTCCGTGAACAATGCACCGATATCACCGGATGATGAACGGCTGGAGTTTTCGACACTGGTATGATATGTTTCGAAAATCTCCTGATTAATTTCCGCCGTGCGCTCTGACGCCGCCGCGATTGGAATCGGAATGAATATTGCTATCGTGGCGGGAGGCATGCAGACTTGATTGTTGCAGGCCTGTACTTCAACGCTCACATGAAGAGTTTCCGCCGGGGCTGCTGCTTTTTCCGAAACGTGAAGTGTCAGAAATATTGTCGCCGCCCCCTGATACACATCGAGCGGCTGATCAGCGAAAGCAAGCTTGACTTTTTTACCTGACGGGTACTGAATATCAGATAGTATTATATTTTCCTGAGACCTTGCGCTGACTGTTGTTCCGATAAGATAATCGGTGCTTGGGGTATGGGCATTAACATGCCATCCATCCGCAATCTGCAGGATGACAGCCGCTTTCATGCTCGAGCCGGCGCGTACTTTGTCTGCGGAGAGCTTCGCCACTGGACGGACAACATCGGCGCTGGAACCTGCAAGAGTCCTGCCGGCAATCAACGCCACCAGGAGAACGATAGACTTCATCCGAATCATAATACAGCAGAGATCATTTTTTCGAGTTGTTTCTTGTCCAAACCGCCCACTGTTTTGTCAGAGATATTGCCCTTCTTGTCAATGATGAAGGTCGTCGGAATTGCTTCTATACCGCCATACGCCTTCTGCAATGCCTCATTACCAAGAACAATCGGATAGGTAATCGCGTTCTTTGTAACAAACGGCGTGACCTTTGCCCATCCTTCATTGTCCAGTGCAATGCCGACGAATTCCACACCCTTCAACTTCAACTTTCCGTACACCTCAATGAACTCCGGAATTTCCCGGCGGCACGGCCCACACCAGGTTGCCCAAAAATTGAGAACCACAACCTTTCCCTTCATTTTGGAGAGCTGAACAGTCTTGCCATCAGCAGTCTTCAGTGTGAAACCGGGCGCTCTCTTGTTTTGTGCAAAAGTGACTGCCGAGAAAGCAATCATCATGGCAACGATAAGATATCTCATGTTAGTCTTTCTTTTAATGACATACTATGAATTTCCACTTTGTAATCTTTGATAATCTGCTTCTTCTACGTCATCCCGAGCGAAGTCCGCGTTTTGTGCGGACAAGTCGAGGGACACTTGCTAGTCGAGCCCGTCAGTAGGTTCCGAAAACATGAGTACTAACACCGCGGGAGAAATCGTCCCTCGACGCACTCCTCCCACAAAAAACGTTGGATTCGTTTGCTCGGGATGACGGGTTCCTTTTTGTTGCACCACAAAAGAACCTGTTTCTGCAAAGAACTCAGAAGTATGAGTTTCTAATCTGTCTTGATAAGATGCAGCATCTGTAGAAAAGATGCAGCATCCATTCTCTTATCTTATCAACACCGGGCGCCGCCAAAAGAGTTCAACGGGGAACGATTCCGCTGTAGATTGTCCGGCCGCCAAGAATAGTCATCCCGACGGTGACTTTGTCAATCCTTGTCGGGTCCATAGTGACTATGTCTTCATTCAGGACGACAAAATCCGCCAATTTGCCGACGGAAATGGATCCTTTCTCCTGTTGTTCAAAAACGGCGTACGCATTGTTGATCGTATAGCATGCGATGGCTTCTTTCACAGAGATTTTCTGTTCGGGAATCCACCCGTTCGGATTTGCGCCATCGGTTGTCCTGCGCGTAACAGCAGCATGGATTCCGACCAATGGATTGATCGGCGCGACGGTCCAATCACTGCCGAACGTCAACATAACACCTTTGTCCAGAAATGTGCGGAATGGATACGTCCGTTTGCATCGTTCTTCGCCAATCCGTTTCACGGCCCAGCGTCCGTCGTCGGCAGCATGATACGGCTGTGCAGATGCAATCACGCCGAGTTTTGCAAAACGATCGAAGTCTTTTTGAGCAATATGCTGTGCATGCTCAATCCTGAACCGCCGGTCCCATTTTGGATTTTGCGCCACAATCTTTTCGAAGAGATCCAAGATGATGCTGTTGGCACTATCACCGATGGCATGAATGGAAAGCTGCAGATGCGCTTTGTCCGCTGCGATTGCCCATTTCTCCAGCCGGCCATCCTGGACGATGTCGCTTGCGAGTCCCTTGGTCGATGGATCCGATGTATACGGCTCAAAGAATAATGCTGTTGACGATCCAAGCGAACCGTCGGCAAAGGCTTTCAGCGAACCGATGCGAATCCACTCATCGCCGAATGGAACTTGAATTCCGCTCGCCGAGAGTTGCTCCCATTGCGATATCGGCAATCGGCAATGAAAACGCAGCGTCAGATCTCCGCTGCGACGCAATGCCTGATATGTTTTCACATCGGCACCGGAAGAAACGTCCTGTACGCTCGTCACTCCCCACCGCCGTGCTTCGCCGAGCGCAGCACGTGCAGCAGCCAACCGGTCCTCCTCCGCATCGTCCGGCATGACTCGATAGACAGCAGACATCGCTTCATCTTTCAGAATACCAGTCGGCTCTCCGGTTTTCGGATCGCGCACAATCATCCCGCCGGGAGGATCGATAGATTCTTTCGTAATGCCGGCAAGTTTCAACACATACGAATTGGCCAGCGCCATATGTTCATCATACCGCCAGACGAACACCGGCGTGTTCTGTGTGTTGCGATCTATCAATTCCTTTGTGGGAAGAGGTGCGTTCTTCCAATTCTCGTGATCCCAATCGCCGCCGACAATCCATTTCCCGGGTCGCTCGTCCGCACGCTTCTTGATAATGGCGGCGAACGCTTCTTCCGTCATTGCATGGCGCAAATCCACATTCTGTAATTGGAAGCCGCCGGTCATAAAGTGCGTATGATTGTCGATGAATCCCGGCAGCATGCGCCGACCTTCCAAATCGATCACTTGCGTCTTCTTCGTGCGGTAGGCTTCCACCTCTTTTGTGGATCCCACCGCAATGATACGGCTTCCGGCAACCGCCACCGCTTCCACTTCCGGTTTTGCAGCGTCCACCGTCCAGATTTTCCCGTTGATAAAAATAACGTCGGCGGATTGCTGAGCCATCAACGCCGACGTCATGACGAACGGAAAAAGCGATTGTATCCTCATGATTCCCTCTTGATTTCCCGCGTCATTAGTTCTTCCATTGCCTGTTTTGGATTTTTTCCCTCAAACAGCACGCGATGCACTTCTGTAAAGATTGCCAGATCGACATTATGTTTTTTTGCAAGGTCAACGGAGGACTGACACGTCGCAACGCCTTCCGCCACCATGACCATTTCATCCAGCACAGCCTGCAGCGTGCGGCCCTTGCCGATTTCTTCACCGACATAGCGGTTGCGGCTATACTTGCTCATGCAGGTGACGAACAAATCGCCGACACCGGACAAGCCGGCGAATGTTCTGGGCAATGCTCCCATTTTGATACCAAGCCGCGACATTTCCGCAATACCACGTGTCATGATCGCCGCTTTCGTATTGTCGCCATAACCGGCACCGTCGCCAATGCCTGCTCCGATTGCGATCACATTCTTCAGGGCACCGCCCAATTCAACGCCGTAGATATCGTCATTCAGATATACGCGGAAGTACGGCGTATTGAACGCTGCAGCAACGGCCTTTGCCGTCCGCAAATGGAAGGCAGCCGACACCACGGCCGTCGGAACTTTCCGGCTCACTTCCTCGGCATGGCTCGGGCCCGAAAGAATGGCGAGTTTGGACTTCTTCTCATGTGCAAGCACATCGAGCATCACTTCGGACATCGTCATCAGAGAGTGATTCTCGATTCCCTTCGCCACATTCACGATGATGGAGTTTGAAAGATCGAGCTGGGTGATTTGCTGGAGAACGGAGCGCAAAAATTGAGACGGAACGGCAGCGACAATCATGTCTCTGCCGGATGCCGCCTCTTCAATGTCAGTGAGGATCTTGATGAATCCGGGAATTGGAATTCCGGGAAGAAATGCAGGATTTTCGTGGGTGGTACGTATCAACTCGGCCTGCTCCGGACTGTACGTCCAGAGCGCGACCTCGTGGAAATTTTCCGCCAATACAAGAGCCAGGGTCGTGCCCCAGCTGCCGGCGCCCAGGACGGCAACGCGCATATTAGATTTTCCGTTCAGTACCTGCGATAAGCCGTTTGATGTTTTCCCGATGCGTGTACAGCAGCAATACCGATGTTCCGACTGCAAAGAAGATGAGTGTGTGGTATCCCTGAATATCCACATTAAAAATATTTTCGCGGAAGAACATCGTCAGCGGAAATGCGAGTGCGGCCGAGATCGAGCCGAGCGAAACATAGCGCGATGTGCCGAGCACTGCGCCAAAGACCGCCATCGCCACGACGAATTCCACTGGTGCAAGGCCCAGCAACATTCCGGCTCCGGTCGCAACGCCTTTTCCGCCCTTAAAGCCGGCAAAGAGCGTCCAGACATGTCCCAAGATGGCAGCAACACCGCAGATAATGCGGACGATGGTAACATCCTGGAGAGGAGTGAGATTGTTGAACGGAAGGCTATTGCTCCAAAAGAGCTGTGGAACATAGTACGTCGCGAGCGCGCCCTTGATCATATCGACGAGCATCACGCTCAATCCGACTTTCCATCCCAGCACACGCCATACGTTCGTCCCGCCTGCATTGCCGCTACCGTGGCTCCGGATGTCGAATCCACCCTTGAGCTTCGAAGCGATAATGCTCGTCGGAATGGACCCTACAAGGTAGCTAAGCAGGGCAACGATAATCAGATTGTACATGAGACACCCTTCGATAAAATTTGGAACACAATCATAGTATTGAAAAATACCGATTTGGGGGGCGAAAATCAAGCTGGAAAATGGGGCGAAAACGTTAGAATACGAAGCGGCTTGCAATCAAAGCGGCTAATTCCATGTCTTCCGGCGTTGTGATTTTGATATTGTCATACGAACCGTCAACAATGGCAGGTGCAATCTGCATTCGTTCTACGAGCGATGCGTCATCTGTCCCGACAAAACCGTCGCGTTCAGCGCGGGCATACGCTTCCTGCAGAATCGTTGTCTTAAATGTCTGCGGTGTCTGAGCCGCCCAGAGGTCTTTTCGATCGAGCGTCCGCAGAATGACTCCGTCCGATTTCGCTTGTTTGATCGTGTCCTTCACGCGTACTGCAACCACGGATGCTCCATGCTCTTCCGCCAGGGTGATAGAATCAATAATCACTTGCTTGCGGATAAACGGACGTACGGCATCATGAACCATTGTGATGCTGCTATGTGCCGGCAATTCCCGGAGCGCATTGGTAACGGATTTCTGACGGTGAGCACCTCCGGCAACAACTCCCACGACTTTGGAAAGGCGAAACTCCTTGACCAAGAAGTTGATGGAAGCCATCTGGTCTCCGGGTGCCGCGATGATGATCTCGTCTACCGCCTCACACTCCTGGAAGCGCTCAGCAGTCAACATGAGAATCGGTTTTCCCTGAACGACAAGAAACTGCTTGCTCACCGACGACCGCATGCGCGAGCCCGTTCCTGCCGCCGGAATGATAACGCTGACTGACATTATTCTGTCGCTTTCATAGTGACCGGACGCCCAAAGTATTCAATTGTAAAATTGAAGCGTGGGAACAGTTTCGGAAGGCGCATAATGCTGAACACCATCACGCCGATGGCCAGGCGATCGATCCAGGAAGACAGCGGCCAGCCGAAATGGACCGTGATCTTTTTGTCGGGAAGTTCGTAGTCCATTGCATACAACAATTCGACAAAACTATCGTACAGCGTTTGATTCCGGCTCGCGAACCGGAAATGATTCGCCGCCAGTTTTTCCGGAATTCCCTGCCGCGGTGAATAGATGCTGATGAATACGGATGATCCATCCGGATCGATATTCGTTTCCTGCGGCCGGCGAAAGAAGACATCTACTTTCTCAGAATCACGTTCGGCGATGTAGAAAATCATATTCAACGGTGCGTCGGTCTGCTGTATCTGCTTAATCTCCGGCGCGCGCTTCTGGGCCACTTTTAAGCCAATGGCCAGAAATGTGATCGTGACCGTGCCCCACATCGCCGTGCCATACGGCTTGTGGTATGCCAGATAGAGGAAACAACTCAGGAAGACAACGAACAGAATCAGCGTGCCCACACGCGAAGTATTGTAGGCCCTCACATCCTTGGTGCCCTTCGAATACCGGTAGATGAGCAAACTCCCCATGTTGATGGTAAAACTTGCGATCAAGCCCAGCGCATACATTTCCGCCAGCATCATCTGATTGCCGCCGGTGATGAAAATAATGAACGAGTAAAAGCACGCACTGAAAATATGAATCCGGTAGAGAGACTGGCGCCTGTTGGTCTTGATAATCCAGTTGAATCCATATCGGTGCGCCACTCGCTCCAGCAGTTCACTCGACGCAACAAACGCCGTATTGACCGCCATCATCAACAAAATGCTTGCGAGAATACCGACAATAAATCCGAAATTGATGCCGCCAATCATTTGGGCAAAATGCGTGATCAAATCGGTTTCGTGCGCCTTGAAGTCGATCTTTTGTGAGAGCACAATCAGCCCAAGCAGCGGCGTAAAAATGCCAATGGTGATGCCCAGAAAGACATATGCCTTTCGGACATCATGCCACGACTTCACAAATCCGGCCGTCTGCACCACCGACTCGATCCCGGAGTAAGCCAGAATACAACTGGAGATGGAAATGATTATCAGATAGTACGCATCCGCCCATGTCCCGTTGTCCAGCGCTGCCGCGGCACCGTGAAAACTCCGCCCAACCGTATGCCAATGATCAGGTGTCATGTGAAGCATACCGGCCGTCAGCAGATTCATCAGAACGATGGCGGCAACAATGAAAATTCCGAATGTAAATTTTGCATTTTCTTTGATGCCCAGAATATTCAATCCCGCAACCGACCAGACAATAAGCATTTCAATGCCGAGCGTCATTGCTCTCGTCATAGGATAGAACGAAAGTCCGTTCTCAACGGCGCTGACGGTTGAGATACTCGCCGTCAGGACGTAGTCCACCAAAATCGATGCGATAGCTATGAAGGAGATAGTCGGTCCCAGCACCAAATAGGAAAAAGAATAGACTCCTCCCCCGCGCACACCGTGCAGCTCCAGAATTTCTGCAATCTCCGTCATTCTCGTCGATAAGATTCGCATCAGAACCGACGTGATTGCGAGATAGACAATCGCGTTTGTCCCAATCACACGAAATGCTTCCCCGGGAGCATAGAAGATGGACGTCAATTCGTCCATCAATGTGATGATGGCGATCGACAGCCATGTCAGCCACCAACGGCCGCCGGAAAAGTACGCGAGAAGATTTTTTCGGGTAAGAAGATACGCAAAGCCGCCAAAGAGGGCGATGTTTATGGCGGCGACGAAGAAGAAGTGTCCGGTAAACACAAAAACCTGCACTTTGTGGAAGGATCAGGGCGCCTCATGCACTGTCCCGCAGAGGAATGCATGGAGCATCTTCTCTGCGGCAGCAGCAGCAACATATCACAACATAACATCTCTCTGCAGCGGTCTCCCGCCGTACCTACAGCACCAGCATGGCATCGCCGTAACTGTAGAATCGATATCCTTTTTTGATTGCCATCTTGTAGGCCTTCATCACGAACTCATGGCTGCCGAACGCCGCCACCAGCATCAAAAGCGTCGATTCCGGCATATGGAAATTCGTTAGCAAGCGGTCCGCAATTTTGAAATCGTAGGGCGGAAAGATGAATTTGTCCGTCCAACCGCGGCCGGATTTCAAATGCCCATCGGTGGTCACACTTGATTCCAGAGCACGGCAGGTACTCGTACCGACCACAAAAACTTTGTTCTTTGTATCAATTGCCTTGTTCACAATTGCGACAGCGCTGTCCGTGACTTCAAAATACTCGGAGTCCATTTTGTGCTTTGTCAGGTCTTCCACCTCCACCGCGCGGAATGTTCCAAGTCCAATATGCAGCAGCACCGTGGCGACCTTGATTCCCTTTTTCTCGATCTTCCTGATCAGGGGTTTCGTAAAATGAAGTCCAGCCGTCGGTGCAGCCACTGCGCCAATGGTTTTGGCATAGACGGTCTGATAGGAGACTTTGTCCTTTTCCGTCGCTTCGCGCTTGATGTAATACGGAAGGGGTGTCTGACCAATCTTTTCGATCAGCTTGAAAAAATCGCCCGCATAATTGAAGCGGACGGTCCGTCCTCGGGAAGTGGTATTGTCGATCACTTCACACCACACGTTGCCGTTGTTGAAATAGATTTTGTTGCCGATGCGGACTTTGCGCGCCGGATCAACGATCACGTCCCAGATATTGTCCTCTGCATTCAATTGACGGAGAAGGAAGACTTCGATTTTCGCATTCGTCTTTTCCTTCTTGCCGATCAGCCGTGCCTGGAAGACTTTCGTTTCATTGACGACGAGGCAGTCGCCCTTTTTCATATAATCAACGATGTTACTGAAATGTTTCTCCTCGATCGTCTCATTATCCCTGTGCAGCACCATCAAACGTGAACGGTCACGCGGCGCAACCGGGTGTTTCGCTATCAAATTACGGGGCAGGGGATACTTGAAATCAGAAAGCTTCATAATGAGCATCTCTCCTTTCATGCGCTCTTACAGGAGCGGGTAAATTATGCACTGACGGTAAGCAACTTTCTTTTCTATCGGGAGAATAAAAAAGATCGCCACAGAGAACACTGAGAAAGAGATGAGAACACAGAGAAACGTTGTCTTCGAATTCTTACCGGCCTCTTATTCTCATTGCCATACCATCACATAATAAATTGCCGCAGAGCCCGCAGGGGAATTCCCTGTGGCTCTGTAACAATATGTGTCTTCTTACTTCTTCGCTTTCTTCGCCGGCTTCTTTGCGGCCTTCTTTACCGGCTTCTTTGCGGCCTTCTTTACCGGCTTCTTTGCAGCTTTCTTTGCGGGCGCATCGTTCAGCGCTGCGCGCGCCGCCGCCAGACGTGCAATCGGCACACGGAACGGTGAGCAACTCACGTAGTTCTGATTGATCTGGTGGCAGAATTCAACGCTCGATGGTTCGCCGCCATGTTCGCCGCAAATACCAACTTTGAGGTCGGGACGGACAGAACGCCCTTTCTGAATCGCCATCTTCATCAATTCGCCGACACCGCCGCGATCGAGCACTTCAAACGGATCTTTCGGGAAGATTTCTTTCTCGACGTACGGTGCGATGAATCGGCCCGCATCGTCGCGGCTGATGCCAAGAGTCGTCTGGGTCAAATCGTTCGTGCCGAAACTGAAGAATTCCGCAACCGTCGCGATCTCATCCGCTGTGATAGCACCGCGCGGAATTTCAATCATCGTGCCCACGAGATATTTGAAGGTAACGCTCTTTTCCTTCATCACTTCCGCAGCCACGCGGCGGACGATTTTTTCCTGGTTCGCAAGTTCTTTCACATTGCCGACCAGCGGGATCATCACTTCCGGCTCCACTTTGATGCCCTTTGACTGAACATTCGCAGCGGCTTCAAAGATGGCGCGGGACTGCATCTCAGTGATTTCCGGGAAGATGATGCCGAGACGGCATCCGCGGAATCCGAGCATCGGATTGAATTCATGCAGGCCTTCCACACGCTGGTGGACTTTCTCGTAGCTAATGCCCATCTGTGCGGCGAGCTCGCGTTGCTGTGCTTCTTCGTGCGGCACGAATTCATGAAGCGGCGGATCGATCGTACGAATCGTCACCGGCCGGCCGTTCATTGCCTCAAAAATACCTTCGAAGTCTGCACGCTGCAAAGGCAGAAGCTTTGCCAGTGCGGTCTTGCGGGCTTCGATCGTGTCGGCGAGAATCATTTCGCGCATCGGGCCGATTTTTCCTTCACCGAAAAACATATGTTCCGTGCGGCAGAGACCGATACCTTCAGCACCGAATGCAATCGCATTCGAAGCCTGATCCGGCTGGTCTGCGTTCGTGCGGACTTTCAGGCGCCGGTATTTGTCCGCCCAGGACATGATTTTTGCAAATAGCTGATACACCGGTGCTTCTTTCGGCGCGAGTGTTTTGTCGATCAAGACCTGGAGCACTTCGGACGGTTTGGTCGCCACTTTTCCTTCGATCACTTCGCCCGTGGATCCGTCGAGAGACACCCAATCACCTTCTTTTATCACTTTGCCGTTCACGCGCATGGTGTGCGTTGCATAGTCGATATCGAGAGAGGCGCAGCCGGCAACACAGACGCGTCCCATCTGGCGTGCAACCAGAGCAGCGTGCGAGGTCATGCCGCCGCGTGCGGTGAGAATACCTTCGGCAGCATCCATCCCCTTGATGTCTTCCGGAGATGTCTCGATGCGGGTGAGAATAACTTTTTCACCGCGCTTCTTCCACTCTTCAGCATCCGGTGCGTTGAAGACCACACGGCCACTGGCGGCGCCCGGACCGGCGTTCAACCCCTTTGCAAGAAGGCGTCCGCCTTTGACTGCGGCTTCCTTCTCCTTCAGATCGAAAATCGGACGCAGCAGCTGGTTCAATTGATCCGGTTCGATGCGTGCAAGTGCTTCTTTGTCGCTGATCAGCTTTTCGTCGACCATCTCGACAGCAATTCTGATTGCCGCAAACGCTGTGCGTTTTCCAACCCGGCATTGTAGCATGTACAGCTTGCCCTGCTGGATCGTGAACTCGATGTCGTTCATATCACGATAGTGTTTCTCGAGCACCTTGCGGTATTTATCCAGCAGTGCATAAATCTTCGGATTTTCGTTCTGCAGTTTGGAAATCGGAAGCGGCGTGCGTGTGCCGGCCACAACGTCTTCGCCCTGCGCGTTCATCAGGAATTCGCCGTAGAATACGTTTTCGCCTGTGGCAGCGTCGCGCGTGAATGCCACGCCGGTTCCGGAATCTTCACCCATATTGCCGAACACCATTGATTGCACGCTAACAGCGGTGCCCCATGCTTCCGGAATGTCATACATCTTGCGATAGGCAATCGCGCGTTCGTTGTTCCAAGAACCGAACACGGCGCCGACTGCACCCCACATCTGCTTCATCGGATCGTTCGGAAAATCATTGCCGGTCTTTTCTTTGATCGCCGTTTTAAACAGGGCAACAAGTTCTTTCAGATCCTCGGCGGTCAGTTCTGTATCTTGATGGACGCCCTTCGCTTTCTTCTTCTCTTCGATGATGACTTCGAACGGATCGATTTCATCTTTGTGCACCGGCTTTAGGCCAAGCACCACGTCGCCGTACATCTGCACAAAGCGGCGGTACGAATCATATACGAAGCGCGGATTATTCGTCTTCTTGATCAGTCCTTCGGCCACAACGTCGTTCAAGCCGAGATTCAGAATGGTATCCATCATACCCGGCATCGATGCGCGTGCGCCGGAACGGACGGAAACAAGAAGGGGATTTTTCGGATCATTGAATTTTGCACCCATCGCTTTCTCAATCTTCTTGATAGCGGCTTTTACTTCGCCGTCAAGCGATTTTGGATAGGTCTTCTTGTTTGCGTAGTAATAGGTGCAGACTTCAGTGGAGATCGTTAAGCCGGCGGGCACCGGCAGACCAATATTGGTCATTTCGGCGAGGTTCGCACCTTTACCGCCGAGGAGATTTTTCATCTCCGCTTTTCCTTCGGCCTTGCCGTTGCCGAAGAAGTAGACGTATTTAGCCATTACAGTTTCCTTTATATTGTTAGGTGTTGATTGTATCGTTCATTGACTGAAGAAATAATGTCGCCACTTGGCGCATGAAAGCATTCTTCTCATCCATCATACGTTCTGGGTGCCATTGCACCAACATCAAAAATCCTCTTCCCAGCGGTTCTTTCCATTCCAGCGCTTCAATCACCCCATCACGGGAAAGCGCGCACACCGTCAACGACGGCGCTGCCACATCCGCCGCTTGATGATGATAGGAATTCACCCACCCCCGAAGGCTTCCCATCTGTTTCTGCATACGCGTCCCTTCCACAACGTGGACACGGTGCGTGCATTCGCGTCCCTTTTCCGACGTATGCGTCTCAAATCCTGCAGTCGGGAGATCGCCGTGCAACGTCCCTCCCAGAAATGCATTCACCAATTGAAGTCCGCGACAAATTCCAAGTATCGGCATCCCGCGCTGCAGTGCACGCTCGATCAATGCATACTCAAATGCGTCCCGTGCTTCATCCGGATCCTGTGCCGTTGACAACAAGTCGGTCCGGCCATACAGCGCCGGATGCACATCGTCGCCGCCGGTCAGCATCAGACCGTCACACCGGTCAATCTCCGCTCCATTATTATTCCGTGGTGATAATACAACAACCCTGGCGGCCTGATCAAATCGGCAAAGAAAATCAACATACTTCTGAAACTTCTCGTCAGAGGATATCGTGCGCGTAATACCGATAGTTAACTGTCTCTTCATGCTACGTGTCCGAGAAATTCCTGCCACTCTTTTTCTTCGTCAATACTCACATTCATTTCCAGAAAGAAAACCGGTTCCTCATCAATAAGCGGTTGTCCGGCCCCATGGAAGCACCGTACCACATCTTTTTCCGTCGTCACGAGATAGGACGCTTCGTGTTTTTTGAAAGACTCCAGAACGGCTTGAAGTTCTTCCTGTGTGAAAACATGATGGTCGCCGAACGCCATAAAATCCAATATCTGCATTCCGATCGACTCCAGCGCCTGCCGGAATGATTCCGGCTGTGCGATCCCACAGAATGCAACCGCCGACTTCCCCCGGGCACTGTTCATATTGATGCTGAATCCTGTCTTCGCACGCCGGAATGCCGCCGGACGATATCTGCTGATAAAGACCGGCGCTTTGGTATGCTTTCGTATCTTCGCCAGCACTGGATCCAGATTCGTCACCGCATCTGCTTTCGTCAGGATAATTCCCGAAGCGCGGCCAAGCGCATCGAGTGTTTCCCGCCGTGTACCGGCCGGCAGTATTGGAATGTCAAACGGCGGATGCATCGCATCAATCAACACGAGATCCAGTGTCCGCCGGATTGCCCTATGCTGAAATCCGTCGTCCAGGACTATCACTTCGGCGTCGAACTTCTCAATCGCGGTTCTCGCACCCCGCACACGCTGCTCATCAACAACCACGCAGGCAGCTGGATTTCGTTTTGCAAGCAGCAGCGGTTCATCTCCGCCCTGTTCGGCCGTCGCCAGAATCGATTTCCCGTCGGCGACGACCACCGTTCCCTTTGTTGAGCGTCCATATCCCCTGCTGACCACGGTGACACGTTTTCCTTTTTCGATAAAATACCGCACAAGAAGATCGACGACCGGCGTCTTGCCCGTGCCCCCCGCTGTGATATTACCGACAGAGATGACCGGTACACCGACATCATACGACTGAAAGATTCCCGTTTCAAAGAACACATTGCGCAAACGCGTCCCGCATCCATACAACCAGCCGAAGGGAGCCAATAGCGGAATCGGCTTCATGATACTTCTGCCACTTTCTGCGCGGCCAATTCCGTCAACGTCCGAAGTTCTTCCTCTGCCATCGTACGGACTTCATCAAGCAGACCTTCCGCCGGCACGGGGATGCGGTTGCTGCAGCAAAGACACACACGCGAGAACGGCCTCGGTATCGTAAATGAATCCCAGCTTTTCAGGTTCTTTTTCTTCGCAGCGGCAATGCCGACCAGAAACAACTGCGCGCCTGTTTTTTGTGCCAGCCTGACCGCACCCATTTTCATCTCATGTCGCGGACCGGTCGGACCATCCGGAGTGATACAAAGCGATGATCCGCCTCTGATTGTCTCTTCCATCAACTGCATCGCTTCTGTACCGCCGCGATGGCTTGAGCCACGCACCACCGTGAATCCCAAATGCTCCAGAGTGACCGCCAGCAGCTCACCGTCGCTGCTCTGACTGATAAGTGCGGTGATCGGCTTTTCACCCAGCGGCCGGTGTGCGTACCAACCGGCAAGCATTTCGCCATGCCAGAAGGCGATGATAATCTGATTTCCTTCGTTCAACGCAGCGCGCAAAGGGGCATCATTTATTCTCTGCATGCGCAATGTTGCGCAAAGCCCCTTTACAAAAATCCAGAGCACTTGTTTCGTTACAGCAAATGCAACTGTTCCCTGTTTCATCGCGCAGCGAGTCCGATAAGTTCTAGAACGCCTTCCGCCACTCTGACGGATGCTCCTGGGCCGCCCAAACTCTCTTTCACTTTCGCCAGATCAGCTTTCATCATCTCACGCCGGGCATCGTCATCGAGCAGCGACGCAATCTCCGCTGCAATGTTATCCACCGTTGCTTTGTGCTGAATCAATTCCGGCACAATGGTGCGTCCCGCAACGATATTTGCAAGCCCGATATTCTTCAACTGTACCAGCAACCGGCCGATGGCGTAAGTAATCCATGAGGTTTTATACACGATCACCATCGGAACATTGAAGCAGGCTGCTTCCAGTGTCGCCGTTCCCGAAGTCACAATCGCCGCGTCCGAATATTTCAGCAATGCATGTGTCGCGTTGCGCACATATACCATCCGCACTCCCGGCGGAGCCGCTTCTTCATACGATGCCGCCGGGAGATCCGGAGCGCATGCAACTGCAATCGCCAGATCACGAGACACCGCCACTGTTCCAGCCGCACGCACCATCACCGAAAAGAGCTGACGGATTTCCTGCCGTCTGCTTCCCGGCAGAAGCGCGAGAATTTTTTGTTCCGGTCTAATTCCCCATTCGTCGCAGAAGCCGGCACGGGTTTGCGCAACAGTCAATTCCTCGATCAACGGGTGTCCAACAAACCGGACCGGAATTCCTTCCCGTTCATAGATTTTCTTTTCGAACGGAAAGATGACCGCCATCATGTCGACAACGCCACGCATTTTTTTAATACGCCCCTTTTTCCACGCCCACACCTGCGGACTGATGTAATAATAGATCGGGATACCAAGCCCCTTTGCGATCTTCGCAAAACGCAAATTGAATCCGGGGTAGTCAATCAATACCACTGCCAACGGTTTTTTTAGCTTTAGGAGCTGCATCAGCGTTTTCTCCACAGATCGCAGCAACGGAAGATGGCGGATAACTTCAAAGAAGCCCATGAAAGAGAGCTCACGAACATGATACGTGAGCGTCATTCCTTCCTGCTTCATCTTTTCGCCGCCTATGCCAAAGAGCTCAAGATCCGGCTGCAGCCGTTTTAATTCGCGTACCACGCCTGCGCCATGCGCATCGCCTGAAGTTTCACCGGCAATCAGAAGCACGCTGCGGTTCATAGGGTCCTATGCGCCAACCAGAACTTGATCACGAGTATCACTAACAATGTGCCAAACGCCTGCAGCGTGCGTGTCTCGGAAGTGAAACCGCGCTTGAAATCAACGCCGCGATGGAATGAGTGTTCGCCTTTATATTGTGTGAACCGCGGAACAAATCGCGGCACATTTTCCACATAGCGCACGTACTCGTCTCCAAATGCCTGACGCAGATGCTGTTCTTCTCTCGAGATGATCATCGCATACTGAAATACAAAATACGCCAATGCTACAATCGGCAACCACGGCATCAGCGCATTGGACATCACGCCGAAGCCGGTATACATCAATATGTTGCCCACATACAGGGGATTGCGCACATAACCAAACGGTCCATCTGTAATCAAATTCGTAGCTCCGGGCTCGCCAGTGGTGCGCGTTTCCGTACCGGCGATCGCAACTCCCCAGAATCGAATCGCTTCACCTAGCACCGTAATCGCCAGCCCGGCTACCAACGTCGTTACCGTCGGTGCAGCAAATAACAGCATCACAATCAAAAACGGGAGTGGCGTGTAGCTGCGCAACTTGAACAATCGCTCTCGAAGATCCATTCGTTATCCCTGCATGAAAATTTCTTTGCGGGCGAGTTCCGCAGTTCGTCGCTTCTTCGGCTTGCCATCGTCGACAATGGACCGAAACCGGCTCAGCACGTCATGGAACGTATCGAAGCGGTGATACGTAATGTTTTCTTTTTCACAATGGCGCAACAACGCATTCTTGGCAAACACAATATCGGCAAATCCCGCCGGACACCGGTCTGAGTATCCGTCGCCGATATAAACGATCACCTGATCGTCGGCTGCACCGGTCAACACGTGGTTCCGTTTGCAGTTTGCGCAGTCGCTGCATTCCGCATCCGTGTACGGAAATTGGGGCGCGATCCCACCATTATCCAGATAGACAAGCCGGTTGGAGAAATAAGGAACGCGCTCCAATCCTTCGCGGCGCAATACGTAATCGATGTACACATCAAAACCGTCGCTTACGACGGTCAGCGGAATGCTTTTGGATTCGCAGTATTCGACAAATGCCGGAAACCCTGGATCCAACGTATGATCCTTCAGAAATGCCGCAAGCGATTCCGGTGTCAACGATCGCACCGTTTCAAATTCCTTCCGCCAGCATTCGAGAGCACCCAGTTTGCCGTTGAGATATTCCTGATAATATCTGATACAACGTTCGCCGTCTCCAAAATGGAGTAAAAATGCGTCGCCGATATCGTTACGCGTGACCGTTCCGTCGAAATCGGAAAACACTATATAGGAGGAGGGACCGTTCATTAGTTTTTCGCGACCTTGCTTTCGTTGAACCGCACAGACACGAGCTTCGATACACCTTCTTCTTCCATCGTCACGCCGTACATCGCATTGGCTGCTTCCATCGTCCGTTTGTTGTGCGTAACGACGATGAACTGCGTATTATCGCTGAATTTGCGGATGATGCGTGAAAAGCGGTCGATGTTCGAATCATCGAGCGGCGCATCGACTTCGTCCAAGATGCAGAATGGACTCGGCTTGACCAGATAGATCGCAAACAGGAGCGCAATAGCCGTTAGCGTCTTCTCACCACCAGAGAGAAGATCGATGGAGGTCGGACGTTTGCCGCGTGGCTTGGCAATAATTTCAATCCGCGCTTCCAATGGATCGACGCCTTCCTCCAGACGCAAATCGCATTCGTCGCCCTCATCAAATAAGCTTTTGAAGGTGGCAATGAAGTTATCGCGAATCTTGATAAAAGTATCGTTGAAGGTGTTCTTCGCGGTGGTATTGATTTCTTCGATCGTCTCCACCAGCGTCTTTTCCGCTTCAAGCAGATCGGCGCGCTGGGTGGTGATAAAATCGAGCCGCTCCTTCTCCGTGGTAAATTCGTCGAATGCGGCAAAGTTTACAGCACCCAAATTGCCAATCTTTTCTTTCACTGTCTTGATTTCTTCGTGTGCCGTCTCGAAATCGAAAATTTTTTCAGATGGAAATTCTTTCCGGACCAGTGCCAACGTAAATTCATCTTTGGCGCGCTGCACCATGGCCTCGGCACGCATCGTCAATTCAGAGAGCTTGATTTCCAGTGCGTGGGTGCGTCCCATCGAATCGTCATGCAGCCGCCGCTCGTCCTTGAGCTTCAGCTCGATGGAATGCATCTGATTGCGCTTGCCGGTGTACTCGGCATCTACACTCCGCCTCGATTCCACGAGAACGGACAATTCCGTCGCCAAGGAGGAAAGTTCATTGTCCGTCGTGGCCAGCTCGTCCGCCAGCCGCGTAATCTCCGACGATGCAAAGAGCGAATCCTTCTCCCGCTGCGAAATGGCCGTCACGACGTTGGTCAGGGTCGCCCGCGTGTATTCCAATTCACGCGCAAAATTCTTTTCTTCATTCTCCAGATTCAGCAGCGCGACATGGGCGCTGTGTGCGATACCGGAGAATTCGTTCCACATCACTTCCATTGTTTCCAGTTCACTGGCGGCGGCACCGGATTGCTGCTCGATGGCCGATTTATCCGCTTCCAGCTTATCAATCTCCGGCACAAGCGTATCGATCTGCTCCTGCAGCTGCACCGATTCTTCCTGAAGCCGCTTGCCTTCGCCGATATTGCGTTGAATATTCTCGTTGATGCGCTTCTTCTCGAACTCTATCTGAGCGATGCGCATTTCGACAGCAGTTTTCTGTTGCTCCACTTTCTTTGCGTTTTCGACCAGCGATTTGATGTCCAGCGAGCGCAGTACCTCTTCTTTCGCCGCGGCCTGCGTACGTACCTGCGCCAGTGTCGATTCCAATGCGCCCAGTTCCGCCGCCAGTTCGTCGATTTGTTTCTTCTTGCCGATACGGCCGCCCTCATCCGAACGGACGCTGCCGCCCTTTATCACTCCCTGACTTGTAATGATCTCGCCGTCCATTGTCACGCACTTCACCGACACACGGTTGTTGACGTTTTTGAAGGCAGTCATGGCATCGCGCACGACAAGCGTGCTTTCCAGCAGATACTCAAACATCGGCTTGTATGCGCTTTCACATTCGATCACATCCTTCGCCCAACCGATCACCCCTTCACCGGACATTGGTTTCTGACTCACCACCAGCGGCGGCACACGGTCCAGGCAAATGAACGTTGCCCGGCCTTTTTGATGCTCCTTCAATACTTCAATGCCGCGATATGCTTCCTCGACGTTCTTGACAACGATGTAACCGGAGGTTTCGCCCAGCGCCGCTTCGATTGCGATGCGGTACTTCGCCGCAGTCGTGAGGGCATCCGCCACAGTGGTTTCAACATTCGCCTTCCATGCATCGTTGGTGATAAGGAATTTCGCGCCTTCGGAGAAACCGTCGTAACTTTCGACAAGGCTCTTTAGAAAATCGAGTCGTGCGAAGCGGCGTTCCATTGCCGTGCGTGTATCGAATTCTTTGTTCTTCAACTCCGCGATCTCGCGTTCCAGCGTGGAGCGATATTCTTCCTTCTGATTCAGGCGCACTTCCGCTTCCGCAGAGTGCCGGCGAAGTTCCCTGTCTTCGACAGAGAGTTGCTGCACCCGCGCCTTGATTTCCTCGATCTCTTTTTCGTACGTGGAATTTTCTTCGGAGGAGAAGTCGATGCGGCCATGGATATTTTCAATCCGCGCCTTCATCCGTTCATGTTCCTGCCGCTTGTTGGAGACCGCCTGCATGGCGGCAAGAATCTTTTCCTGCAGTGCACGGACGTCGGCTTTTTTTGCCTCCAGTTGCACCGTCACCGCATCCAGTTCTTCCTTCTTCGCAGTGTCATTGAGCGCGGCTTCCTGCACTTTCACATGAGTCTGCTCAATTAGGGCGCGCAATTCGTTCGACCGGGCGTCCAGTTCTTTTTGCTGCGCCTGGAGATCAATGCGCTCCTTTTCGTACCGGTCGATGGCACCGTGCAGCGATTTTTTCCGCTCTGCCGCGGAAATCTGCCGCTGCTGTGCAAGATTGATCTGCTGTTGTTGATCGGACAGGACACTCTGCGTTTCCGTCAACTGCGATTCGAGTTTCGCCATCTCCGCACGCAGATCCTCCAGCAGCAGTTCCTCTTTGACGAGTTCGTTGTCGATGCGCTCTTTCTCGCCCACAGCACCGACGAGATTGTCCTTCAGCGGGCCGATCTTGTCCAGGATGGCAGCGTAGTCGCGCTCGAGAAGCGCAATTTCAAATTGACGCAGCAACTTTGTCAATTCGTTGAAGCGCTCTGCTTTCTGTGCCTGCCGCTCGAGAGAATTCACCGCCTTCTGCACTTCCTTCACCACGTCATTGACGCGCACCAGATCCTGCTGCACGGAATCGAGTCTGCGGTACGCTTCCTTGCGGCGGTGTTTGTATTTCGTTACGCCGGCGGCTTCTTCAAACAGGCGTCGTCGCTCTTCGGTACGGTCGCTCAGAATCGTTTCGACCATTTTCAGCTCGATAACGGAATAGGCATCCGAACCCATACCAGTATCCATGAAGAGATCTTTGATGTCTTTCAAACGACACAGCGTTTTGTTCAGATAGTATTCGCTCTCGCCGGAACGATAGACGCGCCGTGTGATGGTCACCTCGGAATACTCTATGGGAAGAATGCCCTTTGTATTTTCAATGGTCAGGGACACATCCGCCATGCCGATCGGCTTACGGTTTTTGGTACCATTGAAAATTACATCTTCCATCTTATCGCTGCGCAGGGTGCTCGGTTTCTGTTCGCCCAGTGCCCACCGAATGGCGTCCACGACATTCGTCTTGCCGCAGCCATTCGGTCCAACGATCGCGGTGATGCCGGCGTCGAAATCAAGGTGCACTTTGTTGGCAAACGACTTGAAGCCAACGACATCTAGTTTGGACAGATACATTTGATGTTAAGGGCTGAGAACGTTCATGGTGCTGTGGGGAGTACTGTCGACAGCACAAACCGGAAGTACGCAACAGTGGAATAATCGTGGTTCATGTACATGAATACGGCGCCGAGTCCCGCAGCGATCAGCAGCAGCGCAACGGCATATACTTCCAACGACCGCACTTCATAGACAATCGAGATCCCCTTTATGGTGCGGAGCAGAATCCATACAAGGACCGCCCCCAGTGTCACCAAAATCGGCAGTATATAGACGTCGCTTTCCATTACGCGGTACAGGATCATCCCGACGGGAATAAATACCAGAAGCGGAAGTGTCGCCCAAACCGTGACAGAGAACGCATGGAACAGATAGACGCGTGAGCGTGTAAAAATCGATCCCACTCGAATGAGGATTACCAGGCCCGCCATCCATCCGAGCACAGCGAGGGAAAACCAGGCAATGCATAACATGGGCGTCCACACAAGCCTGATGAAATATGCTTTGAGTTGGTCGGAAATCATGAAATGTGTCAGAACATAGTCGAACGAGCCACTATAGCGAAAGTGATACAGAATACTCGATGCGACAATCGCAAAAGTGACTGCAATGATGCCGGCGAGAACAACAGTATGCAGATTCGAAAGAATCCGCTGGTCCCGCACGTCGGCAAAGAAATTGTATGGCCGCAGGATGGAGCGATTCACGCTTTCGCGAAACCGGCGATTACTATTCAGCATCCATGCAAAGAGAATCAATGTTCCGAGCCCCAGCAGTACGTAGGAAACTGGAGACGACGGCGTATACATCCCGATCGGCAGTGCAACAATTTTTTCCCCGAGATACATCGAACGTACCACATCGTAGGCGACTTTTTTCTCGCGGTTCAACTCCACGATGCCTGCCGGATAAAGGAATGGATTCTCGCCTTTCATCGTCATAATCGGCCTGTCACCCCGCCAATCCGAGAACGCGCTCACGCAGCCGCCTGCAATATCCATTGTGCGGATAATATCATATCGCTGATAAAGGAAGCGCGCCTGCGATTCCTGCGACATCGGATCGCTATAACCATTGCGATTACCCCTCTCGGTCGGCTTTCCATACTCAGCCACGAGTACGACCTGATCCGGATGCGCGTCCTTCCATTGCTGGAGAGTTGCTTTGAATTTTTTGACATCACCCGCCGGCAGTTCGATACCGGCGATATCCACGATCATCGAACACTTGTCATCGTCCAACGAGCGTGTGGTGTAGTAGGTCGGCCGCCGGTCCATTTCCTTCGCAGCGCTCTGCAGCGTCTGCACAACATCGCGAACACGAAGGTCGGTGGATTCGAAACCGGTCCCGAATCCCCACGCAATCACCGACGGATGATTTCTGTCGCGGCGGATCATTTCACGCAGGGAATTTTCGGCAAGCGCACGGTACATGTCATTCGTCAAGATATCAGCCGGCACTTCATGCAGCGGAATTTCCTCCAGTGCAAGAAGTCCATACCGGTCACAGAGGTTCAACATGAATGGATGCGGCGCGTGGAATCCGAAACGAATCGCATTCGCTCCTAGGTTCTTGATCAAAGCAACATCACGTTCCATCTCTTCATAGGTCAACGAAGCCCCGTGCATCGGTGAATCTTCCATCCACACAATGCCCTTAATTGTCAAACGTGTTCCGTTGAGAAACAATTCTTTCGTCCCGCGGGAAATGGTGCGGACGCCGGTCGTCACAGTCTGCTCATCCAGCAGCACCTGCGCCTTCGGAATATCCGCCACGATCGTCGTGCGGATGGTGTACAATTCCGGAGTGTCGGGACTCCACAGCCGGTATGATGACAGCGGAACCGCCACCTGTACCGGCACATCTTTGTTTGTCTGGGGAACGACGGGAACGCTGGCCATTTTTCCCACCACAGCGCCGGTTGATTTCTCCGTCACTTCAAAATTTACAACATACGGCACACCTGAGACATTCACCGCCGACACATCGCGCGCCGACACGGTGGCAGAGACCACAAGCCTGCACGCTTTCGTGTCGAGCCCTTCCGCTGCAACGAAGACTTCATCCACCCAAATGGGAGGCATGCCGACAATGAACATGTCACGCAGAATGCCGCCGTAATTTTTCCATCCCCAGATTTGCTGGCGGAGCGGCAGCGAGTTGTGCGCATTCAACCGATTGTCAACGACAACACGGATGACATTTTCTTTGCCGATCTGAATTGTATTTTCCGGAACGAGGAAGGAGAAAGAAGTGTATCCGCCTTCATGCTTTCCGACAAAGGTTTCGTTGATGTAGATTTCGCATTGATAGTTGGCGCCGTAGGCAACAATCTTGAAATTCTTTTTTGACACGGTTTCTTCGGTCACTTCAAACTTGCGCGTGAATACCATCTTCCCTTCAAAATCCGAGGATGACGGCACTACGACTTCCCGCCAGGACGCTCCATCATCCACCGAATATTCCCAATTTCCGGCAAGGTCAATTATCGAACGCGTGGAAGAGGCACAATTGAGCACCTCCGGACGTGATTTTGAGCCGTTTTGGTAGAAAAAGCCCTCGGATTGGGCAGAAGGAGCGAGAAAAACCAGGAGAAATAGTGCGAAAAAGAGTCTGGAGACTGGCGTTTGCAAAAAGGATCCCGCTATTGTGAGGAAATTGCTCAAAAACAACGAAAATCATTCAAATATAATACATTTTAGGGGCGAAAGCAATAAAATAAAAACGCCATAAGACATTAAAAAATAATGACTTATGGCGTGTTCGTTTAAAAAAGAAGCTAAATGGATCTGCCAAAGGCCTTATCTTTAGACTGGACTTCGATAAAAAATCGTCATCCAGAGCTCGTCCTAAAGGGATGAGTCGAGGAACCCCGTCGAAAAACCGCTCTTACACCCCTGCGTTCACGATTGCGGCAAACGAATCTGCCTTCAAGCATGCCCCGCCGACCAATGCCCCGTCAATGTCGGGTTGTGAAAGTAGTTCTTTTGCATTGTCCGGTTTTACACTGCCACCGTATTGCGTGGTGATCTTTTCCGCCACATCTGAAGAATAAAGCGATGTGAGGAGCGAGCGGATCAGTTTGTGAACTTCCTGCGCCTGGGCCGGTGATGCAGTTTTTCCTGTTCCGATTGCCCACACCGGTTCGTAGGCGATGATCACTTTCACTGCATCTTCAGCCGGGATTCCCGCCATGACGCCCTTCACCTGCCTGCTCACGACTTTCTCGGTGATGCCGCCTTCCCGTTCCTGTAGCGTTTCCCCGACACAGATGATCGGTATGAGCGCATTGGCGAGCACTTTCTTCGCCTTCGCATTGATCAGTTCATCAGATTCCTTGAAATACTGACGGCGTTCCGAGTGTCCGACGATCACATACGCGCATCCGGCGGATTTCAACATGCGGATGGAAATCTCGCCCGTATAGGCGCCGTCATCATTGACAGAAACATCCTGCGCTCCAAGCTTGATGGCCGAGCCATTCAGGATTTTTGCAGCTTCTGTCAGCGATGTGTAGGGCGGGCAGACAATCGCCGTCACTTCTGGTGCGAGTTGTGTCCTCCTCAACTCTTCGGCAAGCTTGACGGATTCAGCGACGTCTTTGTTCATTTTCCAGTTGCCGGCAATTATTTTTTTCCTCACGGGTGCCACCTTTCAGATTTGAGATGATTTCTCAGATATTTTCAAACATTTCTTCAGTTGTGTCTGCATATAAATCTGCAATTCCCAATGTCATTTGCAAGCACTATTTAATTGGCTGCTTGGGCCGGAGAATCTTTATTCGCCTCCGATGGGAGGTCCCTTACTTTCCGATCTTCTTTGCGCGTAATTTCTTCGTAATCTTTAGAAGCTTCTTATCTTCCGACTGAACACGGCGTTTGAGTTTCTGAACATCCTCTTCCGGTGGCAACTTTTCAGGGAGGATTCCCCGTCCCTTAAGCATCTTTCTCACTGCCTCATTATTTTTCACATGCTCGCGGGTGATCGGTTGCTCGCCTTTAAGGCCATCTTTCTTCACATTGAAGTTGGTAACTTCTGTGGCAAAATCCTTTGCTTTGATGGTTATTGTCGGCAGGAAATCTGCCAGCGCTCTCGCTTTCGGCACGCCGAGCTTCGCTTTCATCTGTTCTGTTGTCGCTCCGCCAAAAAGCGCACTGTCACCTCTGCTTCGGATACGAGCAAATCCGATATGGTCAACGCCTCGTTCATAATTGAGTTCCGAGAGTTCCTTCTCTGATATCGTGAGCTTCTCGCGGGCTTTCAATCTTTCCCATTCCCCAATACGCTTCTCCAACATTTCCTGTTTTCGCGTTTGGATGGCAAAGTAACTCATGGCAAAAGCAATCTGCTCCTTACGCGGGTCTCCATTTTGCGCGACAAGATAACAGGCGTACCTGGTGAGCATGATATCGGGAATTTCTCTCTGAGAGCCCGATCCGAGGTCGACCATTTTGTTGACGTCAACAAAATGGTCTGCAATTTCTTGTCCCGCATTACTGCATGCATCTTTTGCTTTGTCCAGAACAAGACAGAAATTCCTCCATTCCGTATAGCCGAGTAATTCCTGCACATCACGAGCAAACCAATATTCCACATCGTCGGAATGCTGTGCCGCTGCTTCAAAGCGATTCGTCAAATCTCTAATAAGATTTGTTTTCATATACCGTCTCCCCCGGTTGATGATATCTGATTTCCTATTCTAATGCCGCTGCACTTATTGACGTGATGCCCGGCGCTCACGCATCTCATCTTCCTGTCTTTTCGACAGCAAAGCACTCGTTCGGCGTCACTATGCTCGAACGAAGTGACAAGAGTTCGCAATTTGTTGGTGAACCTGGGGAACGGCGCTGCTGAAGGGAACCGAGAGGCGGAAAACATGATGGCAATTGTCGAATCTATCGAAACAGGCCATTCAGTCCAACTTCGCCTTCAAAATTTCATTCACCACTTTCGGATTCGCTTTTCCCTTCATTGCCTTCATCGTCTCGCCAACAAAATAGCCAAAAATCTGAACCTTTCCTGCACGATATTGGTCTGTCTGAGCGGTGCTTCGTGCAATAATCTCATCAATTACTTTCTCGATGGCGGAAGAATCAGAGACCTGCGTAAGATCCAAACGTTCAACAATCGCCTTCGGTTGCTCTTCAGACTTGAGCATTTCTTCAAAAACACCTTTGGCGATCTTACCCGAAATCACACCGTTCAGAATCAAGTTGATCATTGCTGCCAACCGATCCGGGGCAATCGTAAATTGCGCAATGGAGAGATGCTCCTCGTTCACAACGCGCAGCACATCGGTCATCATCCAATTGCTGACAGTTTTAAAACCCTCTTCATTTTTTTGATCGAGAAGGCTCACTGCACGTTCATAGTAATCGGTGAGTTCATTTTCTTGCGTCAAAATGGTAGCATCGTATGTGGGCAGCCGGTATGCTTCCACAAACCGGTTCCGCCGGGCAAGCGGCAACTCCGGCAATTTCGATTGAATCTGCTCCAACCAAGCTTGATCCACAAGCACCGGAACCAGATCCGGATCGGGGAAGTAGCGGTAGTCGTGTGCTTCTTCCTTCCCGCGCATTGGAACGGCAATATTCTTGTCTGCATCCCAGAGGAGCGTTTCCTGCACCACCGTGCCGCCGTCTTCCAGCAATTCAATCTGGCGGTTGATTTCGTATTCCAGCGCCCGCACCACATTGCGGAAGGAGTTCATGTTCTTCACTTCTGCTTTTGTTCCGAGCTTCTCCGTGCCTGTCAACCGAATGGAAATATTCGCATCGCAGCGCAGGCTGCCTTCTTCCATATTGCCGTCGCAAATGCCGAGATACGTCACCAATTGTTTGATCATCGAAAGATATTGATACGCTTCGTGCGGCGTGCGCAGATCGGGCTCGCTCACTATTTCGATCAACGGAACACCGCAGCGATTCACGTCCACCAGCGTGTCCACATCCTGATCATGAATCGACTTGCCGGCATCTTCTTCAATATGAATGCGCGTAATGCCGATACGTTTCGTGGTCCCGTCGTTAAGTTCCACATCAAGCCAGCCATCCTTGCAGATCGGCTCATCGTATTGCGATATCTGATATCCTTTGGGAAGATCCGGATAGAAATAGTTTTTCCGCGCGAATACGGATTTCGGAGCGATGGTACAATTAGTGGCAAGCCCCATCTTCATTGCGAATTCGACGACGCTCTTGTTCAGCACCGGCAATACGCCGGGCATTCCAAGACAGACGGGACAGGTGTTGGCATTGGGAGCATTGCCGAATTGCGTCGTGCAGCCGCAGAACGCTTTCGACTTGGTCAGAAGCTGGGCGTGTACTTCAAGCCCTATGACCGGTTCGTAATTGGAATTCATTGTCAAATATTTTTTATGAAGTGCTCGCTTGCTTCTATTCTGATAGGTGAGCGGAATCGAGCCTTGCTCAGCGATTATCATGCGAAGACCGCTAGAGTGACTGCCTCATCTTTCAACCCGACCGCTGAGCACTTCGACTGCGCTCAGTGTCAACTCGCCAATGCGACCGGGTTCAACAATCCCTGCTTACTTCACTGCCAACGCATTAGTAACTTTTTCCGCTGCATCTTTCAGATTCTGCGCAACCAGGAAGCTCATCCCGGATTGCTTCAGAATATCCGCCGCCAGATCGGCATTCGTGCCAGCCAAGCGCACAACCACGGGAATCTTCACTTCCACTTTTTTTGCAGCTTCCACCACGCCGGTCGCCACGCGATCACAGCGCACAATCCCACCGAAAATATTGATCAAAATTGCCTTCACATTGGGATCGGCCAGGATAATCTTGAATCCGCTTTCGACCGTTTGTGCATTGGCACCGCCGCCAACATCCAGAAAATTCGCCGGTTCCCCGCCGGCCAGCTTGATGATGTCCATCGTCGCCATCGCCAATCCAGCGCCATTCACCATGCAGCCGACGTTCCCATCCAATTTGATATAATTCAAATTTGACTTTGAGGCCTCGATCTCGAGAGGTTCCTCTTCATCCAGATCGCGCAGCGCTGCAAAATCCGGATGACGATAAAGTGCGTTGTCATCAAAATTCATCTTGGCGTCGAGGGCAATCACCGCGCCTTCTTTCGTCACCACGAGTGGATTGATTTCGGCAAGCGAAGCATCCGTGGCGGCGTACGCTTTGTACAAAGCAAGGAGGAATTTCACTCCGTTCTTAAATGCGTCGCCCGATAATCCAAGCGCAAAAGCAAGCTTGCGAGCCTGGAACTGCTGAAGACCGACAGACGGTTCCACCACTTCCTTCACAATCTTTTGAGGCATTTCTGCCGCGACTTTTTCGATTTCCATGCCGCCTTCGGTGGAAACCATGACCACATCCATGCTGCGCATACGGTCGAGCGTGATGCCGACATACAATTCGCGATCGATGTTGATTCCCTGCTCAATGAGCAGCCGCTTCACAGTTTTTCCTTCCACACCTGTCTGATGTGTAATCAGGCGCATGCCGAGTATCTGCCCGGCGAGAGTTCGCACTTCGTCAATGCTCCGCGCCACTTTCACTCCGCCTCCCTTACCGCGCCCGCCGGCATGTATCTGTGCTTTCACAACCCAGACCGAACCTCCCAGCTTTCGCGCAACAGCAACAGCCTCGTCCACGCTGAATGCCACTCCCCCCTGCGGGGTTGGCACACCGAACGTTCGCAAAATCTCTTTCCCTTGATACTCGTGTATTTTCATATCAACTCCTGGTATAGTTACATGCTTTCAATAAACAATTTTCTTCCTGGGAAACAAACACGCCGCCCCAAGTCCCGCGGCGGCGATGTCGAATGCATCGGCTCATTTCACCTTTTCAGCAATCGATTTTGCCTGCAGAAATAGCTGCAAGTAATCTGTTCCGCCGGCTTTTGAATCCGTTCCAGACATATTGAAACCACCAAACGGATGGACTCCCACCAGCGCTCCAGTGATCTTCCGATTGATGTAGAAATTTCCCACGTGAAATTCCCGCTTTGCCTTTTCCGCCTTCTTCTTGTCGTTCGTCCAGACACCGCCCGTCAATCCGAACTCGGTGTTGTTCGCGATGGATAAGGCTTCATCAAAGTTTTTCACTTTGATAATGGCAAGAACGGGACCAAAAATCTCCTCCTGCGCAATGGATGCACGTGGATCGATATCTGCAAAAACCGTCGGCCGGATGAAATAGCCTTCTCCATCCGCCTTCACACCGCCGGTAATCAGGCGTCCTTCGGATTTCCCCTTTTCGATGTACGAAAGAATCTTCTCTTCCGCGGCCTTGTTGACTACCGGTCCCATCATGTTGGCAGGGTTCTCCCCTTCTCCCACTGTCCATTTCTCTGTCTTCTCTTTCACAAGCTGCACAAATTTATCATACACCTTTTCAACGACAATGGCGCGCGATGCAGCAGAGCACTTCTGTCCCTGGAAGCCGAATGCGGATGACACCACAGCCTGTGCGGCAGCATCCAGATCTGCTTTGTCGTCAACCACGATTCCGTCCTTGCCTCCCATTTCCGCAACGACGCGCTTCAACCACTTTTGTCCCGGCTGCACTTTCGCCGCCAGTTCATAGATGTGAATACCGACTTCCTTCGATCCGGTAAATGAGACGAAGCGGGTATTCGGATGCGCAACGAGCGTGTCGCCAACCGATGCACCGGAGCCTGTGATAAAATTGATAACGCCATCAGGCAATCCGACCTGACGGAAGAGTTCGAACACCTTCCACCCGGTCAGCGGCGCATCGCTGGATGGTTTCAACACGACGGTATTTCCGGTGACCACCGCTGCCGAAGTCATGCCGGCCAGAATTGCATTGGCAAAATTCCACGGCGGCACGACCACACCAACGCCCAGCGGAATGTACCAAAGTTCTCCCTTTTCACCTGGGATTTTCACAACCGGATGCGGGCCGGCAAGCCGGAGCATTTCACGGCCGTAGAATTCCAGAAAGTCTATTGCTTCGGCCGTATCTGCATCCGCTTCCGGCCATGTTTTTCCAACTTCGTAAATCATGGCGGCAGAAAATTCATGTTTCCGTTTGCGCATCTGTGCAGCGGCCTTGAACAGATATGCCGCCTTTTTTTTTGGATCGACATTTTTCCACGTCTCGAATGCCTTCACTGCCGCCGCAATAGCTTTCTCTGCAAGCTCAATGTCCGCTTTCTGAAATGTTCCGACAACCTCACTGGGCTTCGACGGATTGAATGATTTCAGTTTATTCTCTGTCCGGATTTCTTCGCCGCCAATAACGATCGGATATTCTTTTAAAAATTCCGACCGGACAAGGGCGAGAGCGTTTTCCATGGCTTTCCGGTCTGTCGGTTTCGAAAAATCGGTGAGTGGTTCATTCTTAAATTTTGCGATTGCCATACACGACCTCATTAATTTTTGATTGGCCGCCATTTGCTCTGTGCGGCAACAATGTATGCCTTTTTCCTATGGAAACTATCCAGATTCACATCGGACGCATCGATGCTGAAAATCAAAGACGCCAGTCTCTATGGATAGCGTGGAGTACTGCGCATATCGAAATTACTCCTCCAGTGCTCCAACGATTGCATCATGAACCCGCGGGCGCACTGCGCCGAGTTTTCCATTCTCGCGGGTCGGATAAACACGATTCGTTAGAAATACGACAATCAATTTGCGATCCGGATCGACAGCCACCGATGTACCAGTGAATCCTGTGTGCAGAAAAGATTTTTCGGAAATCAATTTCCCCGCCCATGAGCCCCTCAGATTCCTTATGTCCCAACCGATTGCGCGCGTGCTCTTCTCGGATTGCCTCCGTGTGAATTCGCGGATTGTCGCCTCTTTCAGATAACGCTTCCCGTTGTATGTGCCGCCGTCGAGGAGCATCTGCAGAATGATCGCCAAATCCGATGCCGTTGAAAATAGTCCCGCGTGGCCCGATACACCTCCGAGCACGGCTGCATTCTCGTCATGCACACGGCCGTGCACGGCCAGGCCCGTTTTTTTCCATTGTGTATCGATTTCCGTCGGCGCGATGCGTGAAAGCAGAGAGGCCGGCGGATTGTACATTGTGCTTGTCATTCCCAGCGGCTCGAAAAATGTCTGCCGCACATACTGGTCAAGCGGCATGCCGGTGATTTTCTCAATCACCTTTCCGACGGTAATCAATCCCAGATCGCTGTAGATGGACGTATCGCCGGTGTGGTATTCCAAGCCGGTGGTGCAGACGGAATCGAACAACGCTTTTCCGTCGTTTACAAATTCATAGAACTTCCGCCATCCGGGCAGGCCGCTGTTATGCACCATCAAATTGTAAACTGTGATTTTTTCTTTCCCCATCTGGCCGAATGCGGGAATGTATTTGACAATCGGATCGTCCAGCGAAATTCTCTTTTCATCCACCAGACGCATGATTGCAGACGTTGTGGCAATCACTTTCGTGCAGGATGCCATGTCGAACATCGTCTGCGGCGTGACGCTCGTTGAATCTGCATCATAGGTGAATTTCCCATAAGCAGAATTCTTCACAACAATGCCATCCTTCGCCACCAGCAGTACCGCTCCCGGAAATGCTTTGTTAGCAATTGCCAATCTGACGATTGTATCCACTGCATTCAGCCTCTGTGCATCGAACCCTGCTTCCTCCGGCTCCCCGAGGCGCAGCATTTTGGGCTCGTATTCCACTCCGTCGCCGAAACGGTAGAGACCCGGGATCGTGATCGGTAATTTTCCGTGCGGAGCTTCTTCACCGAAGATTATCCTGGCGGCCGCATCCTGCATGAGATCTTCATCCGAATAAGCACACACATACGCGGCCAAAGGCGGCATATCCATTGCCACATAGGGATTGCCAAAGGATATGCCTATCATCGTCTTGCCCATGCCACCAAATTCGGCCAGTAATTCACGCTGGTTCTTCGGCAATGTTCCGGTTCCCTGCCCCGAACGCACCTCATGGAATATCTGACAAATAATCAAGTCTGCCTTCTTCACTTGCTGAAGAACATCCTTGTAGTCGCATTCATTGCTGCCGGGATCAATCCGCAGAAGTTCCGCTGCTTGAAGGTGTTTTCGCACCTGCGTATGGAATGTCCGACCGATCGATTTGTCTTCCGAGTCCGCGAAAACAATGTCGATCGTCTTTTTTACCGACCGGCGGACCAGCGGAAGGATTTTGCCTTTGTTTCCCAGAACAGTGATCGCATTCAATGCAACGCGCTTTGCCAATTCCTGATGTGAAGGAGATCCGACTATCGAAGCAATCGCATCTATATCAACGAAGCGATTCGTATCCAACCCATAGGAATATTTGTACTCCAGGATTTTCCGGACTGCATGATTGAGCCGTTGCTCGGAAAGCGTACCGGCACGCACAGCCTCCGCGATGGACTTCACGGCCAGTTCGACATCAACGGGCATTAGCACGACATCTGCGCCAGCCTTTAACGCCAACACCGGAGCTTCCGATGCAGAATACTTGTTCCGCACACTGCCCATCTCGAGTGCGTCCGTGACAACAAGCCCTTTGAAGCCCAATGATTCCGATAACAGTTTTGTGGAGATGGCCGGTGAAAGTGTGGAGGGAATCCCTTCTGCTGTGTCAATGACCGGCACAGACATGTGCCCCACCATCACCGACTGCAATCCGTTCGCGATTGCGGCTTTGAATGGAATGAGCTCAACTGAATCAAGACGCGCCTTTGTGGTTTCAAGAGCAGGGAGTCCGATGTGTGTGTCAATATCCGTATCGCCATGGCCGGGAAAATGTTTTGCCGTTGCGATCACTCCGGCATCCTGCGTTCCCTTGATGAACGCCATACCAAGTTCTGCCACGAGTGCGGGATTGTCGCTGAATGCACGCGTATTGATAACGGGATTGTGCGGATTCGTGTTGACATCCAGTACCGGCGCATAATTCTGAATAACACCAAGCGCTCGGGATTCCTCGGCGGTTGCGTTTCCAACAGCGTACGCAAGCGCGGTGTCGCGGGTGGCCCCCAGCGCCATTGCATGGGGAAATATTGTGGTTCTCCGCACACGCATTGCAGTGCCGTATTCAAAATCACCGGCGAACAGCAATGGCACTTTCGCAATCCGTTGGAGAGCATTGATCTGCACGGCATATTCATAGACATCGCCGCTCGCACAGACAAGGCTGCCGAGTTTAAGATCCCGGACGTAACGCTCGAGTTGTTTCCATTCTCTGGAATCCCGGGCCAAATACGATCCCGACAGTCTGTAGCAAATGACCTGTGCAGCTTTCTCTTCAAGCGTCATACGCTGGAGTGTTGATTCGATCCAGGCGGATGAACGAACAGGAACCACTACTGTATCTTTCTGCGGCGGCGGAATGGAGATCGTCTGAGCCGTTGGAGCACATCCTCCGATAAGGAGGAAGGAGAGTAACACGCACAGGCAGGAATATTTCATGATTGCATTAGTGTTTATGATGTACTGCAAGGGCCATGAGCGCAGCACCGTACATCGGCGGCGCCATCGGCTCAATACGCTGCACACCGCGGATTTCTTCCCGCGTGTGCCGTTCCAGCAGATCCGAAAGAAGCGTTGGATTGGCGATCAGTCCGCCAATGAATGCTATCGGTATTTTACGCTTGATGGAAGTGCGCGCAGATGGTTGCAACAGTGCCGACATTGCACGGACATGCTCGCCCAATTCCCACACCGCCTGCGCAACAATCGTCATACAGACATCATCCGACTTTCCGGCTGCTTTCAGTACGAGCGGCGCTACCGTGGCAACATCGAAGTTATTCCTGTACACCGCTGCGATAATGTCTGCCTGCGTCTTGAGCCCAAATTCCCGAGCTACCATTTTTGTCAACGATGTCGGCGTCGAGCGTCCATCCAAATGGCGCGTTACGGCAGTCAGTCCGGAGCGGCCGATAAAATAGCCACTGCCTTCATCGCCCAGAATTCTTCCCCATCCGCCTACGCGATGCACACGTCCTTTCGCATCTTTGCCGAATGCAATCGAACCTGTTCCGGCGATCAGAATGATGCCGGCACTTCCTTTGAAGGCGCCTTCCAGTGCAATGCGCGCATCACTTTCGATTGACAGGCCGCGGAGTTTCATTCCGGCCGCCCTTGCAGATGCAACCACTCCTGTTGCCATCCGTTCCTGATCGACCGGCCGCCCGGCTCCGGTAAGGCCGACGGTCACTCCCGCCACAGCCGCCGTGTTACACTGGGCAGAGGAACAGCACTCGCGAACAAGTTCCACAATCACTTTTGCGGCTTTTTCGACGCCTATGATTTGAAAATTCGAAGGACCCGAAACATGTTCCGCAATGATATTGCCGTCGGCATTAATGATCGCAGCAGCCGTTTTCGTTCCACCGCCATCCATTCCGATAAAATAGGTCTCTTTTTTCATGATGAAGTAAATTACAAAGAAGCGGGGCGAGAATCAACGATTGCAAAGCCGGCAAAACGGGTGTGCTCATTTGGCTTTTCCTCTCTCGGGGAGTTTTTCGACTGTTGTACGGATACTCGCTTGTTTATTAGACCTATCGAATTCGATGGATTTGAAACCGGCGCTGACTGGCAACGTTTCGATGACCGCCCATCACACATACGACCGTCCCGGGGACGGTCGTATTGGAGGTTCATCACATCTCAAGACAGCCGATTTATAAATGGTTCTCTATCCCGGATTTTTCTTTCCAAACTCCGGATCGATTTTCAATTGCGATACAATGAGCAGCGCCGGGACAATCGAGGCCAGTACGCTGACGAAGAACGTCTGGTAGCCAAGCATCTCCTGCAATTTGCCGGCAAACATACCGGGAAGCATCATTCCCAATGCCATGATACCGGTGCAGATGGCATAGTGGGCTGTCTTATGTTCCCCTTCTGATGCGCGAATCATATACATCATGTAGGCAGTGAATGCAAAACCGTAGGTAAATTGCTCCAGACCGACACATCCGCAGACAAGCGGGAAATTGTCCGGACGGGTATGAGAGAGAAAAATGTACACCAGGTCGGGAATGTGAATCATGCAGACCATCGGGAAGAGCCAGAACCGCAGCCCTTTCTTTGCAATTGCCATGCCGCCGACAATGCCGCCGCTCAGCAGGCCAATGACGCCGACCGTTCCGTATGCAAATCCAACCTGTGCAGTCGAAAGACCAAGTCCCCCCTTCTCTGGAGAATCCAGAAGAAACGGCGAAATGAGTTTTACCAATTGCGATTCGTTGAACCGATAGAGAAGCATGAATGCAATGGTGAGAAGAATTCCTTCTTTTCTAAAAAAAGATCCGAATGTCTTGAAAAATTCAGGAAGAAAATTCTTCGCCTGCTCGCCCACACTCTGTTTGTCGAGAACCGGATACGGGAGAACAAATCGGTGATACACAAAGAGCGAGAGAAAAAGTGCAGCAACGACAAAAAACGTGATGGACCAAGCGAATTGGACCCCGCCATGGTTTTCAAAATAGCCCGCGAGCATCACAAGCACTCCCTGGCCGGTGAGCATGGCAATGCGGTAGAATGTGCTCCTCAATCCGACAAACTCCGCCTGCGTTCCCTGATCGAGAGCGAGCATATAGAATCCATCAGCCGCAATATCATGTGTAGCGCTGCTGAAGGCCATGAGCCAAAGGACTGCCAGTGTTACCTGAAAAAAATTGGGCAGATGAATTGTAAAGGCAACGCTTGCCAACGTTGCACCCACCACTAATTGCGTGGATACGATCCAGAAGCGTCTCGTTCTCAAAAGATCCACCACCGGGCTCCAGAGCGGCTTAATCACCCAGGGCAGATACAGCCAGCTGGTGTACAGGGCGATGTCCGTATTCGAGATCCCCATTTTCTTATACATGATAAGAGAAACAGACATCGCGATAGAATAGGGCACGCCTTCCGCAAAGTAGAGCGTCGGTACCCATACCCATGGATTACGAAATGCTTTTTTCTCCATTACATCGTCCTTCCAGAAATTTTTTGCCACAGATCACAGAGAAACGGAAGAGAACTGTCTTTACGTCCTCTGAAGTTGATCTGCGATTGTTGACTAATAAAGTTTCTTTACTTCAGCGCCGGGAAAATAATGTTTGACGATTTGTTCCGGTTTGAATCCTTTGACCGCCATAACAGCTGCGCCGATCTGGCACAATCCCGCTCCGTGCCCCCAACCGGCACCACGGAGTGTGAAGGTGATCGGTACTCCTTTTTCGTCGCGATCGGCGTCCACAACAAATGCGCCGCTGTAGAGGTGACTCCTGGAAAGCCAGCGGCGGATTTCCAACTCTTTGCCGACGATAATCGTCTTCTTTGTTCCTTCGATGCGCAATCTGAAGATTCGTCCCGACGGACCGCGTTGAATCGGCACCAAATTCATCACCGTACCAAAATCGATCCCTGATTTTTTCGCCAGAATCTCTTCCAGCTCTTCCCGTTTATATTTCACTGTCCAGCGGTAGAAATCCGTTGTCTCCTGATCAAAAGACGGCAGCACCATACGGAGGATGTTGCCATCATTCGTGTTGCAGTATGCATCCGGATTGGAACGAATCCATCGTTGTGCTTCTTCTTCTGTCTCGATGGGTGGATACTGCTGCGGCGCATCCGAAACGCATTCAATATACGGCACGTGCGTGTCTTCCCAGGAGTTTTCAAACAGCTCCGTCAATCCGCCGCATGACTTATAAAAGCGCGCATCGCAAATCTTGTTGTCATACACAAGAAACACACCACGCGTTGCCTGGATCGCGGCCGCCGCATTGGCGGAGATGATCTTGGATATACCCTGGTACCGCTGACAATGATCGTCCGCGCACACGTCAAACAGGTCATGATCTTCGCGATCGTACCAGCGGACAATTTCCCCTTCCTTCTCGATGCAGCGCTGCGATGGTACGCCGACGTTCTTCTCCGCCTGCTCACGGTCCAGCATCGCCGCCAGCCAACTGCGCGAAGTAATGGCGTGAGCTTCGAGAAGTTCCATCGGAGCGGTTGCACTCATTTCGGAGGAAATCACGCTTGCCAGATATTTCTCCAGGGCAACTTCATTGATTACGGAAATAGTTCCATCGGCACGCTGCACCAGCCGGAGCGCTCCCTGAAAGGTCTGATTCTCCTTCCGTTCCCAATGGAAATTGATTCCAATAACGACGTCAAATACTGTAAACGTCGACTCGCCATCCGGCAGACAACGGATCATGGTTGCCGCAGGAACAATTTCTTTCCCGGCGCATTTCAAAGAAATGCCGGCAGGCGTCGCAACAGCTTCATATGAACCCGAGCAGGGAGTTTTGCCATCAACAAGGAATGCACCATGGAACTCCCCTCGCAATGAAGGGAGACGTTCAATAATTCCTACTGTAATAATCGGTTCTGACGAGATCATAAGGCGTCCGCAATTGAATGAATGAATTCCTCCGGCACAGAGACTTCCCGGTAGATACTCTCTATCAAAGAGGCGTCGACGCGGTGAAAGTCATGTTCCAAAGGAGTGATGACCAATCCGCCGATGTCCACTGATGCGGGACTGATCATAACTTTCTTTTCTCCTTCTTCGAAGAAGACGTCCGGACGGTGTTTGGAGCGCGGGAATATGATCACGCGCCATTGCCCATCGGTAAACGAACAAATCACATTAATTTTGGGCTCTTCGTCCACATTTTCCAACCGCTGCATTACAGTGATGCTCGCTGCAAGTTCGGCCGCAAGATCTTCCCTGTTTGCACTTTCCAGAACGAGAACCTCCCGGCCGATTTGCTGAAGACGCAACAACGCAACAGAACCGGCCGTACGAAGTCTGTCGCGCCGGGTAGCATCACAGACATCCATTTCGATCGGCATCATATTCATCGGAGATGCCTGAAAATGCATATGATCCGGTACAGAAGCTCCGCATTTCGGCCCGTTATAGAAGACAGAAAAGTGCGGTGCGAGGTCCTTCGCAAGATTTAGAAAAAGCGGAATCCGGTCACGCAGTGATTGCGGCGTATGCTCTGTATTCGACAGCGTGTAATGTTCATTAAAAATCGGCGCGGGATTGCATAAGATCAATGTGTCCGTTCCGTACAAAACGCCCTGTTGTTCCACGGGCAGATTTTCCCGGCACAAAAAACACTTTCTCGCTGCAATGGATTTTGCATCTACCTTCGCGCTGCTGCTTACCAAACGTCCCGGATTGAATTGTAGACGTACCGAAAAACCATCGCAGACTATCTCGCGAATTCGAATTCCCTGAAGACTTGCATAGCCGTTCGTCAACTGCGGCCAGGATTTTTTTTGCTGTTCGAGAAGCCCGATGGAGAGTGAGGAAAGAGAATCAGTCGAATGAGAATCGTAACGCGCAAAGAGAATGGGTTTGTCCAAATCATCAACCTTCAGGAATACACAAACATTAGGTTTTGCCACAGAGCCCACAGAGAATATGAGGATACAATCTTACAAAAGCCTTCAAAGCAAAATCGATTTATTAAAAGAAACTGACAGAATCCATAGCATTGCCTCTGTGATCTCTGCGTTCTCCGTGGCCAATTCTTCATTTCTTAGCTTTGCCTGCTTCAGCGGCAACGAACTGGCATCCGGATGTCATTCGATCTTCTTAAATCCAATCAAGTGTGGCACCGTTGTTTTTCCCATCGTGAACGGTTCTTCACGTTCAAAGATAAAACCATGTTTCCTGTACCAGGCAAGCGCATCCACATTTTGCACCATCACACCAAGCCAGAGTTCATGCAACCCGAGCGAGATCGCGCGTGCCTCGGCCGCCTGCAGCAGATGCTTGCCAATCCCTTTCCCCTGATGATCCGGATGAATATAGAGCGATGAGAGATACATACGCTGCTCATGCTCGTTATGCTGTGTCCGCCCGAATCCGACAATTACACCGTCAATCTCTGCCAGCACACATCGAACCGATTGCGAATACAGAAGCTGCTCCATATCCGCCAGAGTGTAGTGAGAATCAAAATACGCCTGCATGTCTTCCATCGGGATGAACGAGCTGTATGTGTCAAGCCACGTATCCCAGGTCAATTGGCGCACGGCCGGAAGATCTTCCAGATGCCAATCACGTAATATGATATCAGGTGCTTTCACTGTTGAATGCCTCGAGTCGGTTTAAGGCGCAATTTTTTTCCTGTTGAGCGCTTGACGGGCGCGAATTTCGATGGTGCGAATTTTGTCTTTATACCAATCATTGCGATTGATCTTCTCAATCGGCAGCGCTGCGTCAGTATTCCCTTCCCAGCGTCGGCAGAGATAGAGCGAGTCTAAAATGCGTCCGATCTGATAATGACGCGACAGCCGGATAGCCGTTGCATAGTCTTCGCCGTAGCTCGAATTTGGCAAACCGATCTGACAAAGCAGCGCTGTGTTAAAAGCACGCGGAGCGCCAAGGCCGTTAATGCGCAGCGCATTATTGCGCCCGTTGTTGGGCGTCCATTCCTTGTGATCGATAATGCCGGGAGGAATATCTTCCAGCTGCGCATTCACCAGCTTGTACGATCCGATGATCATGGCATAGTTGCCGCGGTGGAAGAGATTTACAATTTTCTGCAATGTGTCCGGACCGCTGTACATATCATCGGAGTCGAGCTGGATCGCATACTTACCGCACTGGGCGGAAAATACTCCTTCATTCCAGCAGCCGCCGATACCGAGATCATGCCGCTTGGGAATAAGATGAACAACGCGCGGATCTTTTGCCGACAATTCCTGCATGATTGCGGTCGTGCCGTCGCCAGAATGGTTGTCAATGACGATGACATTGAATGCAAAATCAGTTTGCTGGGAAAGGACGCTATTCACCGCATCGGTGACGGTGCGTTCTCGGTTCCGCACGGGAATGATGACGCTGGCTTCCACCGGAAACGATCCGTCGAATTTCGGGATCTTTGCAAACTTCGGTTTCAGATATGCGCCGATCCGTTTCAGATGTGCGGTCGCAACGACTTCCATTTCCTTCTGAAGCGCTTGATTGCGCGGATCAACGTAGTCAAATAATTTTTCACCGCTGGCGCGCAAATCTGCTTCCACGTTTGTATAGAGATATTCTTGAATGTGGAAGATTTCGTGAGCCACCGATATCTTCAGGCGGAGGTCGTACAAGCCGCCGAATGCCAGTTTCGGTGACGTTCCAAATTTCTTGAGGATATTTTTCACTGAGCGCATGGCATAGAACTGCACCGCTCCGAAATCAAAATTATCCCGGATGCTGCCCAGTTGATACTCCGCCAAAGGATGTTCTGAGCGTGTGCCGTTTTTAACATCGTAATGATCCGCGTAGACCATACCTGCATGCGTGCTTTCTGCAACTTCAAGGAAGCGCTCGAATGCGCGCTGTCCGAAATCAATCTCCTGCTGCTGCGTGATGAGCAAGAGGTAGTCTGCCTTCACCAACTTCGGAAGAGCCGCGATCGACTTTCCTGAGACAAGGCTGTCCACCCGCCACGGCTGCACTTTGGAAGAGGACGTTGAGAACTCCCCTTTGTGGGCCACAATGACCTGTTTGACCAATGGTGCATCAACCAGCCGCTGCAGTGAGGGTGAAAACGAGTCGATAGGGCTGTAAGGAAGGATAACAGCGATAGATTTCATGAAAATGCTCCAATAAGGGTAATTTTTGACATGTTGCGCATCAATTTAGAAAGAAGTTGGGCGGGAAGCAATTGGAGAATAAGATTTTGTGTGACTATTTTCGCAAAAATGCATTGAATTACCTTTCCAAAATGGAAAGTCCCGGCAATCAGCCAGGGCTTTCCTTCTTCGCATTTCGACACCGACCTTCGGCATGAATCCGCAGTTTATCGTCTCCGTCCGAGGGCCGCTCAGCGTTCGCTTTTCTCTGCTGCTTATGGCTCAAATATCTCCGTCAACGTATCCGCATCGGCGAACAGTTCCGCATGAAGTTTTTGCACCACTTCGCTCACTTTGTCTTCATCGATGACAAAGCTCAGATTGATTTCCGATGCACCCTGAGAAATCATGTTGATGTTGATGTTCGGAATAGCATGCAGCATGCGCGCAGCCATCCCGGCACTGTTGCGCAGATTATCCCCCACCACACAAATGATCGCCTTCGACTTGGTGACAGTGACGGTGGAAAATTCACTCAGGTCTCGCACGATGTCGTCAATATGCTTGACGTTGTCGATGGTCAGTGAAATGCTCACCTCGGACGTGGCAACATTGTGAACTACCGTCTGATATTTGTGGAAAACGTCAAACACATTTTCTAAAAAACCATGCGCCAAAAACATGCGCGTAGAGACGATGCTGACAAGCGTGATACCTTCCTTGTAGGCAATCGACTTAACGATGCACCTCTTCTTGGTCTCCGGATGTGCCACGATCAGCGTTCCGCCGTATTCGGGCCGTCGCGAATTCAGCACGCGCACGGGAATATTGCGTTCCACAGCCGGGCGGATTGTTTCCGGATGAAGCACACGGGCGCCAAAATACGCAAGTTCCGCCGCCTCATCAAAGGACATCACCTTGATCTTCTTTGCATTCTTCACGATCGATGGATCAGAGGAAAGTATGCCGTCCACATCCGTCCAGATCTGAATCTCTTCCGCTTTCACCAACGCACCAACGATTGCCGCCGAATAGTCGGATCCACCGCGCCCGATAGTGGTCGTTATGCCTTGCGGTGTGGAGCCGATAAATCCCTGCGTCATCACCACTTCCCCTTTTTCCAGGGGAGCAACAACAAGTTCTGCCAGCTTCTTTTCAACGACATTGAAATTTGGTACCGCTCTTGTATAATTAGTGTCCGTAATCATGAATGACCGGGCATCCACAAAAGTCGATTTCAAACCGCTTTTCAGAAAATGATGGTGGATGATGAGCGACGACATCCTTTCGCCATAGGATGCGAATGTATCGAGTGAACGGGGCGTCAATTCCCCCAGTACAGAAACACCGTTCACCAGTGCCTTAAGTTCATCGGCAAAAAGGGATATGGTATTGGAGAGAATCTGGGCAGTCCCGTCTTCAAACAGGTCGGTGATGATTTTTTTATGGGCGACAGCCAGCGCATCGACAAGTTCAGCCGCTTCATGGCTTGCCCCCTCGGAGGCGAGCTCGCCGATCTTTAGCAATTGATTGGTCACTCCGGCACATGCGGAAACAAGCACAATCACTTTCTTCTTCCGGTCTCGTATAACGATCCCTGTGAGCCGGCATATTGCCTCTGCATTCTCGACGGACGTGCCGCCAAATTTCATCACTAACACGCGCAGATTCCTTTAGTAGTGTTAATAGGCGAATATATGCATACAATGTATAATAATAAGGTAGCATTCATGGGGATAAAATCAAGGGGATGGTAAAGACTGCTCAACGGACCGCCGCTCGCCGGAGCGGCCCATGCACAAAGATAGAATGGATGGAGCGCTACTCTCAGTTACCGGCGAAGTTCTGGCATTTGGTCTTACTCAATGCACCCCTCCTGCGAGCGGCGGTACGATTTGATTCTGCCTCTTAGCGGGAGACGCACCGCTCTTGCGCGCGGCGGCACGTCGCGACTCTGAAGAGCCGGGATTATTTTTTGTTGAAACAAAGAGTGCCTTCGCGTTCCAGACTCACCGTCACCTCATCACCGTCATTGAATTCCCCGGCCAGAATTTTTTCGGACAGGCAATTCACGATGTGTTTCTGGATCACCCGTTTCAACGGCCGGGCGCCGAGAGACGGATCGTACCCCAGCTTGGTAAGCCATTCCTTCGCATCGTCGGTGACATCCAATTTCATTTCTTTCGGATCGAGCAAGTGCTGTACGTGCTTCAGCTGCAGCTCAACCACGGCGGCAATATCCTTCCGTGTCAGCGGTTTGAACAAAATGATTTCATCGATACGATTTAAGAATTCCGGACGAATGGTCTGACGCAGTAACGCAAGCATGTCTCCACGCAGCTCTCCCACTTTGTCCGCCCATTCGTCATCGTTCCGAAGCTCTGCGACCTTTTCCTGAATAAAATGAGATCCGAGATTCGACGTCATGATGACGATGGTGTTCTTGAAGTTCACCGTCCGCCCTTTCGAGTCGGTTAAACGACCGTCATCCAGCAGCTGCAGAAGAACGTTGAATACTTCCGGGTGTGCCTTCTCAATTTCGTCCAGCAGCACGACGGAATAGGGTTTGCGCCGTACGGCCTCGGTTAGCTGACCGCCTTCTTCGTAACCGACATAGCCCGGAGGCGCACCAATCAGCCGGGAGACGGAGAACTTCTCCATGTATTCGCTCATATCGATTCGCACCAATGCATTTTCGTCGTTGAAAAGGACATGGGCAAGCGATCGCGCCAGCTCTGTTTTCCCCACACCGGTGGTTCCAAGAAAAATAAATGATCCGATGGGCCGCTTCTCATCCTGCAAACCCGAGCGGCTACGTCGGATGGCATCACTGACCGCCTTGACTGCCTCTTCCTGGTTCACCATACGCTCGTGAATCTGTTCTTCCAGATGGAGCATCTTCACGCGCTCACTCTCAAGCATGCGCGTTACAGGAATACCCGTCCATCGAGAGACAATGTCCGCTATGTCTTCCGCATCCACCTCCTCCTTCAACATTTTCTGATCCGTTTGGACGACAGCAAGCTTTGTCGTTGCTTCCTTGATTTTCTTCTCGAGTCCGGTGAGAACACCATAGCGCAGCTCTGCAACACGCGCAAGATCGCCTTCGCGTTCTTTACGGTCTGCTTCCGCCCTGGTTGTTTCGATTTCTTCCTTCATCTTGCGTATGGACTGGATCAACACCTTTTCATTCTGCCAATGCACTTTGAGAGCATCACGTTGCTGCTGTAACTCTGCAAGATCAATCTTAAGTTGTTTGATGCGTGATTCTATCTGAAGCTTGTCGGATGCATCCGCATATTCCGCACTGAGGTCCCGCTTGATCGCTTCGCGTTCGATTTCCAATTGCTGGATCTTTCGCTCCACCGCATCCAATTCCTCCGGCATGGAATCGATCTCTATGCGCAGCTTGGAAGCTGCTTCATCGACAAGATCAATCGCCTTGTCCGGCAGAAAACGATCGGCGATGTACCGGTCGCTCAGCTGTGCCGCCGCAACGATAGCGCCGTCGGTGATGCGTACACCGTGATGTATTTCATACCGTTCACTCAGACCGCGGAGAATGGAAATGGTATCTTCCACTGTCGGCTCCTGAACCATCACCGGTTGAAAGCGGCGTTCCAAGGCCGGATCTTTTTCGATGTACTTCCGGTATTCATCCAGCGTTGTTGCGCCGATGGCGCGTAGGTCTCCCCGCGCCAGGGCCGGTTTCAACATGTTGGCAGCATCGACGGAACCCTGTGCAGCGCCGGCGCCAACAACGGTATGGAGTTCGTCGATGAAGAGAATGATTTCTCCATTCGAGGCTTCTACTTCTTTCAGGACTGCCTTCAAGCGCTCTTCAAACTGTCCGCGGAAACTCGCACCCGCAACCATGGAAGCCATGTCGAGTGCGACGATGCGCTTTGGTTTGAGACTTTCAGGAACATCCCCGGCTACAATGCGCTGCGCCAGTCCCTCCGCAATCGCCGTTTTGCCGACGCCTGGCTCACCAATGAGCACCGGATTATTTTTCGTTCGGCGTGACAACACCTGCAGAACGCGGCGAATTTCTTCGTCACGGCCGATGACGGGGTCCAGTTTTCCCTTACGGGCAAGTTCATTCAAATCTCGTCCAAATTTTTCCAGGGACTGAAATTTGTCTTCTGGCGTTTGATCCGTCACCCGCTGTGATCCGCGTACCTCTTTCAGGGCTTTCAGAATTCCTTCGCGTGCCACGCCCTGATCGAAGAGAAGTTTTGCAGCCGGATTCTGTTTGAGTTCGAGAATACTCAGCAGAAGATGTTCTGTGCTGACAAAGTCATCTTTGAGCGCCTCCCTTTCCTTCTGCGCCAGATCCAGGATGCGCTGAATGGACGGCGATGCATACTGTTGTCCACCCTGAATCTTCGGTAGTTTCTCAATAAGTTCCAGCATCTTGATCTTCACGTATTCAACATTTGCGCCGAGCTTTTGGAGCAATGGCTCGACAATCCCCTGCGCATCCTGAATCAATGCCGCCAGAAGGTGTTCCGGCTCGATAGACTGATTGCCATAGTGCGATGCAATTTCCTGTGCATTCTGCACCGCTTCTTGTGCTTTAATCGTGAATTTATTGAAGTTCATTTTTCCCTCAACACTGATATTATTTCAATTCGGAACCCTGGAAAACTGTCGATCTCGTTTCCGGGCGGAACTTGGAAGCAAGATCTAAACATTCGTCCTCCCGAGGTGTATTCAAAGCCTTCGATTTGCAAGTAAATGACACTCGTCATCCCGAGGACGATTTAAAGACGTTGTCTTCGATTTGCAAATAAATGACACTCGTCATCCCGAGGTCTATCCAAAGACGTTGTCCTTGTCTTCAAAAATAGTGACAAAAGAGCAAAATGTCATTCTGAACGGAGCGAAGCGCAGTGAAAAATTCATCTAAGATCAAACGATGGATTCTTCACCCCGACATATTTGCGTAGGCATCGGCAATGTCATTAGTAGCAAGCGAATCCCACGCTTTTTGTGGGATGAGCGCGTCGAGGGACAACTATTGCGCAAGTCTGTCATTAGTAGCGATGTCCACGTTCTGTGCGGGCGAGTCGAGTGATGCATCCCGCCGATATACAAAAGGCGAGATGACCTCGCCTTTTGCTGTGCTGAATTATTCCGCGCCGCAGTTTACTTGTCGTCCACGACTTCGAAATCGGCGTTCTCCACCTTCTTATCGTCCTTGGGGCCCGCACCACTTTGCTGGCTTGCACCGGGACCCGGTTCGGGCCCTGGCTGTGCGCCCGGCGCCTGCTGCTTGGCAGCATCATACATATGCGCCGATGCTTCGTTCCAGATAGTATTCAGTGCTTCCACCTTCGCCTTGATATCCGCAGCATTGTTTGCCTTGATTGCCTCTTCCAGTGCCGTCGCAGCTGCTTCCAGCTTTGCTTTCACATCCGCTGGGAGCTTGTCGCCAAGATCTTTCAACTGTTTTTTTGTGGAGAAGACGAGATTGTCGGCTTGGTTCTTCAATTCAATTTCTTCTTTCCTCTTCGAATCTTCAGCCGCATGACGTTGCGCATCTATTTTCATCTTCTCAACCTCGTCCTTGCTCAAGCCGGACGACGAAGTGATGCGAATGCTCTGCTCCTTGCTGGTTGCCTTGTCTTTTGCCATGACGTGCAGCATGCCGTTGGCATCGATGTCGAACGTTACCTCGATCTGCGGTACACCGCGCGCTGCGGGCGGAATTCCATCCAGATGGAATTTGCCGAGAGTTCGGTTATCGTTGGCCATCGGACGTTCACCCTGCAACACATTAATCTCCACCGATGTCTGGCTGTCAGCAGCTGTGCTGAAGATTTCGCTCTTCCGTGTGGGGATCGTTGTGTTCGAATCGATCAATTTTGTCATTACACCGCCAAGGGTCTCGATACCGAGCGACAGCGGCGTCACATCGAGTAAGAGCACATCGGTCACATCACCGGAAAGAACACCACCCTGGATGGCGGCACCGATCGCAACCACTTCATCCGGATTGACGCCTTTGTGTCCCTCTTTTCCAAAGATTTCTTTCACCAATTGCTGCACACGCGGCACACGTGTCATACCGCCAACCATGATGACTTCATCGATCTGCGACGGCTGCATACCGGCATCTTTCAATGCTTTTTCAACCGGAGGAATGCAGCGACGAATCAGGTCCTCAACGAGCTGTTCAAATTTCGCACGTGTCAGATTCAGATTCAGGTGCTTCGGCCCATCCGCGGTCGCCGTGATAAACGGCAGATTGATTTCTGTCTGGTTGAGCGTTGAGAGTTCCATCTTGGCTTTTTCCGCCGCTTCACGCAGACGTTGAAGCGCCATCGGATCTTTGCGCAAGTCGATGCTGTCGGTCTTCTTGAATTCGTCGGCAATGTATTCCACGAGCCGCTGGTCGAAGTTGTCGCCGCCGAGATGCGTGTCGCCATTCGTCGATTTTACTTCAAACACTCCATCACCGAGTTCGAGGACGGAAATATCAAACGTTCCGCCGCCAAGATCGAACACTGCGACCTTCGAGTCTTTTCCTTTTTTGTCGAGGCCGTACGCCAATGCAGCTGCGGTCGGCTCATTGATAATGCGGCGCACATTCAAGCCGGCAATTTCGCCTGCCTCTTTCGTTGCCTGGCGCTGCGCATCGTTGAAATATGCGGGCACCGTGACTACGGCATCCGTTACCTTTTGGCCGAGATAGTCTTCAGCGGTTTGTTTCATCTTCTGAAGAATCATCGCCGAGATTTCCGGAGGAGAATAGATACGGTCATCAATCTGGACACGCGCCGTGTTGTTCTCGCCCGTGACAACTTTGTACGGGACAAGCTTCATTTCTTCGTTCACTTCATTCATAAAGCGGCCCATGAACCGCTTGATCGAATATACGGTATTCTGGGAATTTGTAACCGCTTGGCGTTTTGCAGCCTGTCCAACCAAACGCTCTCCATTTTTTGCAAAGCCGATGATGGAAGGCGTTGTCCGCATTCCCTCTGCATTCGCAATCACTACAGGATCATTCCCTTCCATCACGGCAACAACGGAATTTGTGGTCCCAAGATCGATTCCAATAATTTTTCCAGCCATTTGATGCTCCTTCTACTATTGCCCAGTTAATATTGTTGTTTTCCTAGCGATATAGTTGCAATAGGTATGCCAAGCGAATTTGGTCAAAACAGATCAATATCGCCACTGACGACATGACAACTTGTCCGATAGAGGACCGCATGTGGCACATATGACGCATTAAGACGGTTTCCTGCCATTTTGGCAAAACCATGCAAGCCGAAATCATTTCTTGACTTTTCTTCCAACATTTACTTACCTTGTTATTCAATTAACAACGCTCTGAGATGGCAGGCAAAAACATAAGCGAGTACTGCTTCGGCAAAAAAGTGTATCAATTTGAGTCGATCGACTCAACGAATACATTCGCGAGAAATCTTTCCGAGAATGATGCACCACATGGAACGCTGGTTATCGCTGAAACTCAAACGGCGGGCCGGGGCAGGTTGGGACGCCGGTGGGAATCCGATCCCGGAGAGAATCTCCTTTTCACCATTTTACTTCGTCCCTCCGTTCGAATCGAGAAATTGATTCTGCTCCCGTTCGCAGCCGCTATCGGGATAGCCGATGGGATAGAGCAAACAACGGGCGTCAGCCTTGAAACAAAGTGGCCCAACGACCTACTCTGCGGGAAGAAGAAGATGTGTGGGATTCTCATTGAGGGATCGATGGAACCCGACGTCGGTGCAGCCATCGCACTTGGTGTCGGCATTAATGTCAATCAAATGAACTTCCCGAGCGACATCGAACACGTCGCGACGTCGTTGTACCAGATCACCGGAAGACGCTGGCCAAAGGGCGAACTGCTGAATGCGATTCTACCTTCACTGGAGGAGCGTTTTCTCGAGCTTTGTTATTCTGAAGCACCGACGATCCTCGCATCCTGGAAAAAACGGACACGGATGATGGGCCAACAAGTTCTCGTCAAAGAACAGCAGGAAGCGTACGAAGCAACGGCAGTCGATCTTGATGTACAGGGTGCGTTACTAATCAAACATCCGGACGGCACAGTTCATTCAGTGCTTTCCGGAGATGTCTCGATCCGCCACTTGGAGTGAACCGGCATGAAACAAGCAAAAAAACAGAAACACCGTGATCCTGTACCGCAGCGATCCTCAAAGGACCATCATATGATTCTTGCAGTCGATATCGGCAATACGCATACAGTGTTCGGCATTTACAACCAGAAGAAACTTCTCGGCAACTGGAGAGTCACCAGTTTTGTTACACGCACAGAAGATGAATTCGGTGCACTGGTGACAAATTTCTGTGCCAGTGCAGGAATCAGCATCAAAAAGGTCACCGCAGTGGGCATCTCGTCGGTCGTTCCCAACCTGACTGATGTCATGCAACGGATGTCCAAGAAGTATTTCAATCAGGATCCCGTTGTTGTTTCCTCTGCCCTCGCGCTTCCAATCCGCATACTCTATGAAGATCCGTCGTCGGTGGGCGCAGATCGGATTTGCAATGCAGTGGCGGGCTTCGAAAAATACGGCGGGCCGCTGGTGATAATCGATTTTGGGACCGCAACCACGTTTGATGTCATCTCCAAGACCGGTGAATATCTCGGCGGTGCAATTGCTCCGGGCCTGGAAACCGCAGCAGGTGAATTGCATCGCCGGGCGGCAAAGCTTCCCAAAATCGATCTGCACTTTCCGAAAAATATTATCGGGAAGAACACTGTGCATAGTATGCAATCCGGCGTCCTCTATGGCGCTCTGGATGCGATGGAGACTATGGTACGGCGCATTTCCAGGGAAATTGATGACTACCCGACGGTCGTCGCCACGGGCGGCTTTTCCGAACTGATGGCGAAACACTCGAAGATGATCAACAAGCACGAACCGACGCTTGTGCTCGACGGTATCCGCATCATTGTGGAAAAAGTTCAGTCAAAGAAGAAGTAATGTTCCCGGCAGATTCACATGAGATGATACTGTGGAACTTTGGAAAGAGAGATGCGGTAAAACCGGCCGGAAAATGAGCGCGCCCGTTTTGTTTCATCGGATCAATATAACAGACAAGCCCGGCAGATCACACCGGGCTTGTTTGTTTTCCAACACAACACCAATCAACGTCACTTCATCAACAACATCCTCTTCACCTGCATAAATTGCTTGTTCTGTTCTCCTGTACTCGTCGCCTCCATACGGTAGAAATACACCCCCGACGCGACTTGCGCATTCCAGACAACGCTTCGCCATCCCGGCGATTGTTCGCCGTCCACCAAATCTGCAACAACCTGGCCGAGTACATCGCATATCTGGAGTTTTACTCTGCACGTGGTCGGCACAGAATACGAAATCGTGGTGGAAGGATTGAACGGATTGGGAAAATTCTGATCCAATGAGAACTGATCCGGAACGGATCCCGTCCGCTCCACTCCTACCGATGGCGTACCTGCGCCGGACAAGCGAATGGTGTCGGGAGATGTTGCAGCGTTACTTACAATCAGAAGATGCCCCTGCACAGCCCCGACCAGAGTGGGCATGAAGCGAATCGTATCCGTGATCGAACGGCCCGGAGGCAATGTGAACGCGCTTGGAAAAGGAATAAAGGCGGGATCGCTTGGATTAATCGCCGACACTTTCAGCGTGTCCGTCCCGGGATTCGAGAATACCACCGTGGTGTCCCGCCATTTTAGCACCGGAACATCTCCAAAAGCAAAAGTAGAAATGTCGAAGCTGAGTATGGGAACCAGAAGGACATTGCCGATCAACTGCACCGTGACAATTGAGTGGAACGGATCGTTCGTATAGAGCCGAAAAACGGCAGTGTCTGTGCCAAGATTGGTCGGTTCATAGTATACTTTGACCCTTGCGCTATCCGCCGGCGAGATGTTGACGGTCGTCGGCTGAACACTGAATTCCATTGCACCCGGCCAATCTATCGAAAGTGATCCGGTTAAAGTTGCGTTTCCGAAATTGCGAACAACAAAGAGGGCGCTGTCTTTCATTCCGGCCCTGGCCACGTGAAACGATGCGGTCATCGGCGTAATCGAGAAAACCGATCGGCTCGCAATATCAAAATAGCCATCATCATTCAGAGAAAGCGGAGTCCCTTCATTGAACAGCACTTCGGAAAATGACAGATTCGTGCGAGGTGGAACGACTGATGTATCCGCTATGGCAAAGCGCAATTTGAAAAGCACACCACCGGCAGTGATTGCGTTTGTTTGTGCTGCGGCGATCTTTATCGATCCGGAGGAGAGAGAGGAAGCAAGAGAAAAGCCCTCGGACAATGTGCCGGCGGTGACCACTCCCGCGCACTGAACATTTGTTCCGATTGGATAATTCACCCGCATCTCAAATGATGTAAATCCTTTTGCATTTGACGTCACGTAGACGGGAATATCGATTGTCGAGGCAGGCAAAAACGACGTATCAGGAATGCTCAACCGGAAATCGTACACTGTAACAACACCGCTCTGGCCGGTGGCACCAATTGCATCCTGCACTTTGGCGAAAACGGTGCCGCTGGATTTTCCATTCAGCCAACCGGCAGAAGAAATTGAAGCCCGTGCCGTATCGGACGTTGTCCAAATAAAGGGCGCCGTACCGTTCCATGTTGTAAATTGCAGAGAATCTCCGGCGACAATTTTCTGATCTCCCGATGGCGAAACGCCAACAGACAACAATGGGTTGATTGAAATATAACCGCCAACAGAATTTGCCGACAGCGATTCATTAAAGAGCGCATCGGCAAAATCAAAAAAGATTGTTCCCGTCCGTACCGTAGAGGCTTTCATCCGAATCCGAACGAGCGTTCCGGATCCGGCGAGGGGCACCGTCGAGGCAAAAGAGATTGCAATCTTGTTGTTGGCGCATGCGAAATTTACAGTCGCAGACTGCAAGAGCGTTCCAGTTGTCAGCAATGAGTCAGGAGTCCAATAATTCTGATCAAAGGACACATTGAACTGGCCCGCGACAATTCCCAATCCGGTTACACTGGTTGCAGTAATAGGCAGATCGAGAAACTGTCCCTGCAGAAGCGACGTGTCGCGAATTGACAGCATCAATGCCCGCACTTCTCCGGTAACAGAAGTATCCACTGTTCCACTAGAATCCATACACACGATCCTGGCGAAACCGGGTTGGAGTGCAGTTGCGATTCCTTCCGGCGTGATCGAGACAACAGCCATATTAGTGGTGGACCAAGAATACGGCGCTATTCCTCCGCTAACGGTGAATTGTTTCTGCTCCCCTTTCGTCATCATCCAGTTGTCCGGGTAAACAGTTATATAAGGAGCGGGCGAGATCTGTATCCATCCATTGCGCTGGATCGCAGCCGGTGTTCCTTCGTTCAGGAGCGACCGTTCGAAGTTTACGTATGCATTCTGCCAGTATTGGAATGTCCCGGCAACAAACCGCAGGATAACAAGTTTTCCACTACCGATCAGCACGGTGGAAGCGCCGCTCGCGATCCGGATCCGTCCCGGAGCAATTTGATTAAACACGGGGGCTCCCCACGAACTCGTGAGGGTGGAATCGGACACAGCACCGATGAATGTCAGTACAGCGTTGGAATAGGTGAACTCGATTTCATACGATAGTATGTTCGATGTCGAAATAGAAGTATCAAGATAGACCGGATAATCAAACTGCTTCCCTCCGATGATGGTCGTATCATGGAAAGCAATTTTTATCGGTCCGGCCTGCCCCGATGCTGCAAGCAGCATCAGGAGACCGCAACCAACAAGAAGATGGATCGTGAATTTTTGTTTCATGGTGCAACCCTTTCAGTGTCTGTGCGTGTGCAACAGTGAAGTATGAATAAAGCTACCTGCCTCTTACTTCACCAACAGCATTTTTTTGACACTGACAAACGAGCCGCTTGCCATCCGGCAGAAATACAATCCGCTGCCTACCTTCAGACCGCCGTCATTCATTCCGTCCCACATCACCCGGTATTCGCCGGCATCCTGCGTTGTGTTCACCAACTCCCGTATCCGCTGGCCCGTCACGTTGAAAATTTCCACTTTCACCCGCTGCCCGTTTTCCGGCACCTGATACGAGATCGTCGTGCTCGGGTTGAAGGGATTTGGATAATTTTGATCCAGCGAGAACTTCACCGGTTTGCCTTTAATAGTGACAAACGATTGGGCCACTTCTGATTTCATACCGCCTTCATTGAATTGTAATTTCGAAATCGAGACGGGGGATTTTACTTCACCATGAATGTCGTCCAATGCTTCAAACGTTACCTCCGCCAAGGCACCTTCGCTGCCGAGCAGCTCAGCCGAAGCGAGCACGATGTGCACGACACCGTTGCCGCTGTACTCGCTCATCGACGCGCTTGCAGCGATGCCGACAGCCTTCACGCTGACCGGTTTCAAATTGTTCTGATCGAAAGACACTTCAATGTCCGCCGAGTACACATCCTTCAGACCCGCTGCAGAGAGTGTCACCGTAACCTGTTTACCATGTTCCACAGATCCGTCACTCAATCCGACAGAAGCAAATATCGCGTTCTTCGAAAGAACCTGCTCCGACGGATTGAGACTATTATACTTGGCTGGGAAAACATTGATCTTGCCGACGACAAATTGCAGAATAAGTGATGCATCGTACGACGTGATGCCGCCCAGTCCGCTGACATCTGCAACGCGTTGCTGGATTGGATTCAGCGGATTGCCGACCGGATCAACGATCCACCTTAATATCATGGATGCATCAAACGCCTGGATGGCGCCATTCAGACTCACATCGCCCATCATGGGATTAAGCGCGCCGGTTCCGAGGAAGCCGCCGTAATTCACGCTGTCGGAAACGATCTGACCCGTTCCTCCCGGATTTCCGGAATGCGTCGGCCCGGTGTTGCTTCCCCACCAATTCCAGCGTGCATCGATGTTGAAGGAGAGATTGGCATTCTGTATTCCATATTCGACATTATCAACGATGTCGCATTGGTTGATCACAGGATTCGACGCTCCATTTGCAATCACACCTCGCCGGTTGTCTGCAATCAGAGATTGCATGATGCTCGGACTGGCATTGTTGGTGACGATGCCGGCATATTGCGCATCCCAGCCGTACCCCGACCCCGCATAGCGAACGACACAATGCTTCAGGCGGCAGAACGGATCGAGTGATTCACCCTCGAAAAGTATTCCCAGCCAGTCGCCATCATCGTATCCCATGGGATTCGGCTTGCTGAGCGTGCTGTCGGCATTCATGTCGCCGCCGTAATAATCATCCTTGCTGTCCGTGAAGACGATGAGGCTGTCACGCGTTGAACCGCCTTCCGCGATCAAACCTTTCCGCACAGTCAGGCGTTTCCCATAGAAAAATTTCATGACGATCCCCGGGGACACCGTAAGGATTGCGCCGGTTCCTACACTGTAGTCGCCAAACAGGTACGGAATATTATTGATTGATGCAAAATTGCGCTTTACCAATGTCCAATCCTGCACGAGTGTTTCTTCCAGAATACCGATGGCACGGTACGTTGATCCGGAAATTGTATTTCCATCGGAAGAGCGCGGATAGGAGACAATTGAGGTACGAATCGGCGCATATGTGAGGTTATTGAATGTACAACTATCAAGTGTCGGTTGTGAGACGCCATTTAGACGGACTCCCCAATTCGTCTTGTCGAAGACGCAGCGACGGATTTTCGGAGAGGCCTGCAAGAGGTCGATGCCATATTCATGATAGCGAAACACAGCATTGGTGATCGAAGAGACGCTATCGTCGCTCACGTCGCTCATCTCAATCCATCCTTTGTTGGAGACGTCGATCGAGGGAGAACTGGCCGAACCGTCGCCATTGGCATCGCCCGGATTGCCGTACGTATCGTCTGCCACATCAGTAAAGACAACTTTTTGCGACGGTGTCCCCTGGATGACGATGCCGCCATTCACGAGCACTCCCAGAAATCCCGGTGACGATTTAAACACAACGCCTGCGGGAATGGTGATCGTGGTGCCCGAATTAACTGTCGGGCGCTCTCCGTACGGTGCAATGAAGAAATAGTAGCCAATATTGGTGATGCCTGCAAAATCTTTTTTAGGAACCGCCGCACTCACAGAAAATGTCTCCGGCACAATACCCAGCGCCATAATACCGACATTGAGAGCCGACATATTCGCAAATGTCGGAGAGGCAAACATGCTCATGGAAACCGGTGTGAGGGTGATATTGTAAAGCTCCACAGTGTTGAATGCCGGGGTTGCACTGCCGTACACACCGAGCCCGGAGGATGCGGATTGTTGCACGACACAACTGTCCACACGGACGCGGGCATCGAACACACGCAGAGCGCCATATTGTTTCATCGTCTCATATGATCCGCCGCCGCTGCCCGCATAGCGAATTTCACAATTCTTAAGCGCATTGAGGGAGTCACTGCCGGAACTGTTAAACGTAATACACCACCAGTCTCCTCGAGACGGTGTAGTATTGTTGCCGTCATTATTAGAATCGCCGCCATTGGAATCGTCATTGCGGGACGTGAAAATAATCTTTTCCGTTTTCGTGCCCTGGGCGATCAACGCGCCGTTGACGATAATGCCCGCATAGTTTCCGTAGTATGTGATCGGGAATTTGATCACAACACCGGGATCGATGGTCAGCACAGCATTAGAACTGATGGTCAATGTTTCCACGATGTAGGCGATATTTGTGATGCCGGCGACATCGCGCTTGTGGAGCGTGGCATTGGAGGACAAGGTCCCTTCCACAATACGAATACCTTTCGTTCCATTCGAGGTAAATGTGATGTTCGTAAACGTCGGATTGGACTTAAGCGACATCGCAAGCGGATCCAGACGACAATTTTTGACTTCCACGTCTGTCACCAGCGGATTCGATCCGCCATCGCAGCGGACTCCATAGTTGTAGGAATCACTGATCAGTGAATTGGAAACTGTACCATTGGCATCGACAAAGGTAACCGCACCGAGCGATACATCAAAATCGGCTCCTCCAAACTCGATCTGGCAGCTATCGAGAAGGCAAAATGAATCATCACTGGTACCTTGGAAACGAATCGCTTTCCAATCTCCGCGCGCCGGCGAGGTGCCGTTGCCATCGCCGTTGGTGTCCTGCGGACGACCAACATTATCATCCTTCATTGACGTAAACACAACCCTGCCGGCTATCGCATTCCCCTTGGCGCGGAAACCGCCGTTTACAAAAATGCCCGCACCGTTGCATTTGATCACAACTCCCGGGTCCACCGTCACATTCGTTCCGGAGTTGATCGTCAAGTCTTCCAGAAGCAAATACGTGATGTTCGTGATTCCGGCTATCGTTCGCTGCCTCACCGTCCCGCTCACTCCCACCGATTCACCAATGATTCCGAGTGCAGTCCAATTTGTATTGGTGAATGTGTTGCCGATGAAGTTCGGATCTGCCGAAACCGACATCGCAATCGGTGTGTATTGCGTATTGAGAATTGCATTGTTCCAGATCTTTGGATTGGACGCCTGGAATGCGTAGATGCCGTAGTCGACGTCCTTTATTTCGCAATTGGAGATGGTCGGACTTGCGTTGACCGTCGTGATGGCTCCGCCGTAAATATAGCGGGTATTATAGTACGTCCACGGCATTCGTCCGTACTTGATGAGCGCATAACTGATGACGGATGTGGAATCACTCGAACCCTCGAACACGATACCGCCCCAATCGCCGGTCGCCGGCGACGTTTGCGTACCGTCTTTATTCACGTCGCCGGGGTTCCCGTAATTGTCATCTCTTGGCGATGTAAAGACGATAAGACTGTCCGGAGTGCCGACGGCCATGAATTTTCCCTTGACAGTTATCCGCGGTGGATAATTGACGTCAAAACGCGATTTAATAACAATGCCCTTTTGAATAGTCAACGTCATTCCCAGTGGAACAACGACGTCTTCCAGCATGAGATAGGTCACGTTTGGGATGGTGGTTACAGAACGAATCGGAAGCACCGACGTCGCGGCAAGATCACCGCCCAGCAATCCGATCGCATCGTACTGGTTGTCGGAGAAAGAGAAAGAATTGTTGTTAAACACCGGATTCGCCGCAAACGACATGGCAATCGGCACAACAGTGCTGGAGCCAATCACGTTGTTCACAAAATGCGGATTGGAAACATACTGCATCATCGCACCGTAATAATTATTCGCCATGCTGCAGCTGTCGATTGTCGGACTGGCGTTGTACATCGTGACACCGCCTGTATTCCCGCCGCCGGCGTACGAAATCGTGGCACGCCGCAGCACACAGACACTATCCATGCTCGGATCGTTAAAAACCACTCCTCCCCAATCGCTGGCATGCGGCGCTGTCGCCGTTCCATCGTTGTTGGTATCACTCCCCGGCGTGGGTGCGTTGTCATCCCGTGCAGATGTAAACGTAATCGTTTTTCCTGTGCCGGCGACGGCGATCAAGCCACCATTGACGTACAGATGCCCGGATGTAAATTTCAAAACGTTGCCGGAGGCAATTGTCATGGTCTTGCCGGCATTCACCGTGCAGTCATACGGGAAATAATACGGAATCGACACCGTGTCCAGCACGATGCTGTCCGTATAATTGAAGTTCATGTAGATGCCATTGTGTGTATTGCCGGTAAACTGATTGATACCGGAAAAGACGAGAGACGCTGTTCCGTTGTAAGTAATAGGCCAATCGCAGGAGGAAACTGTGCTGCTCACAAATGAGATTGTCGTTCCGCCATCAAAGACGAGACCGCTATTGTTGGCAGTCGACAGAATCGTATTGGCTGCGGTCAGCGTCCCGGCATTGACATAGACCGCATTGGTGGATGATCCGGACGCGATAGTTCCGCGAAGTGAAACCGTACCATTGCGGACATAAATATTGCTATAGCCGCTTGATCCGCCAAATTTAACCTGACAGGTGTCCAGAGTCACGGCCGGCGTCGCATTGTACTCGCCGCATTGGATTGTGCCCCAGTCGCCCTTGGCCGGAAAACCACCGGTTGTGTCCTTGCTTGATGTGAAAATCGCATAGCGTGCCTGCATCGATCCGTACAACCGCAGGTTGGTGCCCGAGTTAAACCGGACGACCACACCGGAATCCACTGTCAGGGTGTATCCATTGCTGATGGCAACGTCACCGGTGACGATGTACGGACTCTTCGCAAGTGTCCATGTAGAATCTTTGGGAATCGTCCCAGAGACATTGGTTTGTCCACTGGCTGTCGCAATAGTCAGCAGTACACACAATGCTATACCAAATGTACGCATGGCGGCATCTCCTTTGATTTTGTTTATAAACTTCTTCGTCCATAAATGTAAAACCCCCATCGCTGTTGTCGAAACGATGAGGGATCATGTTTTACATAAGAGTGTTTCACCTGGGTCAACCCTGGTTTTCTTCACTAATGTAGACTCAATCCCGTCCAATTGCAAGCGCTAAAGCGACCATGTGATCTCGCGCACAAGAAAAATCAAACCGCAACCTTATCTGAATTTTCGTTCTTTGCGATTCATTCAATCCGGTACGATCGACTCAAGGCAGATCGACGCCATTCTTCTGTACAGGAGAATCGATCAGCGTGATTATATTCGCGTGACGAAGTTCATCTTTCGAATTGCTGCGCAGAGAATGTTCTTTCTGTCGTGGATGAATCGGAATGTGACGCCGGCACAGTGCAAAAAAAGGCGCCGAGTGCTCAGCGCCTTTTCACAAATAAGTAGATCGCGTCTCTTCTTTTATCGAACTCCGAACATCGCAACGCAGTATTGCGCCAGCTGCACGAGCGGCGTGAAATACAATCCCAGTCCAAGCGTCGGAATAAGCAGTGCAAGAAGAATGACATTGTCTGAGAGGGCAAACTTCAACGGCTCTGTGGATCCTGTACCATCGCGCAGGAACATGTTGCGGAAGATCAGTGCATAGTAATAGAGTGACACCACACTGTTCAAGACGCCAACGATTGCAAGCCAGATTATCTTGGCATTAATTAGTGCTGCGAAGAGATACAATTTTCCGATGAAGCCCGCTGTCGGCGGCAAGCCTGTCAACGACACGAGGAAAATCGCCATCGCCACGGACAAAAACGGCGCACGGGAACCAAGTCCTTTGTACGAATCGATATGCTCACTTCCGATCTTGTTCGATACCAGCATCACGACAAAGAAGGCACCGAGATTCATGAACATATAAACGGCGAAATAGATGAGCACCGCCGCAAAGCCGTCGTTGCCAAGGACGACCAAGCCCATCAGCATATACCCGGCGTGGGCAATGCTGGAATATGCAAGAAGGCGTTTGACGTTTTTCTGCCAGACAGCCACGAGATTGCCGAGTGTCATGGTCAGCACGGAGATTACGATCAAGACGTGATTCAATTCAAATCCCGGAATCAACGCCCACGTACCGGCTGTACCGGCATAGGTGGAATCGATGAACGTCACTTTCATGAAGCGCATCAGCATGGCGAATCCGCCGGCTTTGGACGCAACGCTCAGGAATGCCGTGATTGTGACCGGTGCGCCTTCATACACATCCGGCGTCCAGAAATGAAACGGCACTGCAGATATTTTATATCCGAAGCCGGCCATAATCAACACGCCAGCGATCAACAGTGCCAGCCGATTGGCACCCATCGTCATCAGCACATGATTGATGGCGTAGATATCGAGTGTTCCGGTCAGTCCGTAGAGAATCGAGATACCATACAGCATTAGGCCGGATGAAAGCGCACCAAAGATGACATATTTCAACGACGCTTCCGCGGAATCCGGCGCATTTTTTGTGAATCCGGCGAGGATGTACGAACTGATGCTCGTCAATTCCAGCGAGAGATACATCATCAGCAGATTGCTGGAACCCGTCATCAGTACCATGCCGAGCGTCATCGCAACAATCAGCGCATAGTATTCACCGACACGCAGATGCGGAGTATTCACCTCCGCCGAGGTCAGCGAAAACAGCACAACAAAAATCGCAGTGATAAGGATGATGCCGCGGAAGTAAAGCGAAAATGGATCCACCGCCAGCATGTGCGAGAAAACCGGAGCGCTGACACCGAATTGCTGGACGAGAAAAATTCCGGCAACAACAAGTCCACCCAGCACAACTCCCGCGACCATCGCTTTCCGCTTGAAGATGACGTCGGCCAGAATCGCAGCGAGACAGGTGATCGTAAGCGCGATCTCAGGCCGAATATACCACATGTTATAGAGAATTTGTTCTATCATATCAGTCGTTTCTCAAATTATCTGCCAAGAAGTACCATGCCGCTGCCGCTCTTCACAAAATCCACCAGAGCATTTGCGGACGAATTCATCAAATCGAGCATGGGCGACGGATAGACGCCCAGCACCAGGACGATAATGCCCAGGGGAACCAGCATCGCGAGTTCACGTCCGTTGATATCCGGAAGGTCTTTCCATTTCTCCGGAAGCGTGCCGAGGAACACGCGCTGCAGTGTCCAGAGCATATACGCGGCGGTGAGCACGATACCGAGCGTCGAGGCAATCGTCACCCAACGGAAGGTCTGGAAGGCACCAAGGAAGGAGAACGCCTCGGATACGAAGCCGCTCAATCCGGGAAGGCCGAGCGCTGCGAAGAATGCCACCACCATGATGGCAGAATATTTCGGCATCTGATTCATGATGCCGCCGAAGTCATCCAGGCCGCGGGTATGAGCTCGGTCATACAAAACGCCGACAATCAAGAAGAGCATTGCGGTGATGGTGCCGTGATTGAACATCTGGAACATGGCACCGACCATGCCCTGCGTGTTCATCGCTGCCATGCCGAGAATAACCACGCCCATGTGACTGACGGACGAATACGCGATCAGTTTCTTGAAGTCCTTCTGGGCCATGGCGCAGAGGGCGCCGTAGACAATATTAATGAAGCCGACAAATGCGAGCGGATAGAGGAAATACATTGCCGCGTCCGGGAAGATCGGGAATGCAATGCGCATTAAGCCGTACGTTCCCATCTTCAGAAGCACACCGGCAAGAATGACGCTGATCGCCGTCGGCGCTTCCACGTGTGCATCCGGCAGCCACGTATGGAACGGAAAGATCGGAACCTTAATCGCAAAGCCGATGAAGAGAGCCACATAGGCAACATACCGCCAGTAGGTATTAAGTCCGGCAAGAATCGAACCCGGTTCGAAATTGGCGGGATTCATCATTGCCAGCATGTTGAAGGTGTGCATCTTCACGCCGGTTGCAGGATCGATAATCGAGACGCTGAAATACAGCGCCAGCATGGCGAGCAACATCAGCACGGAACCAAGCAAGGTGTACAGAAAGAACTTAATCGCGGCATATTCGCGGCGCGGCCCACCCCACACACCAATCAAAAAATACATCGGTAGCAGCATCACTTCCCAGAACACGTAGAACAGGAAGAAGTCGAGCGACACAAACACACCCATCATGCCGGTATCGAGCAACAGGAGGAGCGCAAAAAATCCCTTCACGGATTTTTCAATAGTCCATGACGACAGCACGGCAATAAAAGAAATGAGCGCGGTTAACATCACCATGGCAACGCTGATGCCGTCGATGCCGACGAAGTAGTCGATATGGATGCGCCCGAACCAGGAAACGCTTTTAATGTCGATCCAGGTCGCCATTTCCTTGAACTGTATTCCATCGAGCACATTGACGCCGGGAATGCCACGTCCAAAGTTCATGAACACGACACCGGCCAGCACGACTTGCAATGCCGTGAAGAGCAGCGAGATCCAGCGCGTGGCGGTTTTGCTGTCTTTCGGCAGCGCAAGCACAACGATCATCCCGAGCACGGGAAGAAACGTCATCCATGTCAGAATCCCGATACCGAGTATTTTAAATTCCATCATGACACAATCCTATTTGTTACGGTTACGAAAAATGCGCAAGATTTTTTATCGCGCGGTATATTCAGCCACTGAACGGGTTAGATCGCCCGATACATAAAAAAGATTATCATCACACCGAAAATCACAAACAGCACATACGTCTGCACGCGGCCGGTTTGCACACGGCGCAGAATCAAACCGAAAAATCCGGCAAGATATGCGGTGAGATTCACTGCACCGTCCACAATCGTGTTGTCGAACCCGCCGACACCTGCATGCAAAAGGAAGAATGTAAATCCCGCTATCACAAGGCCGAGAGCGCCATAGCCGATCATCGTGAGGATACCTGCCGTTGCAGGAGTCATGGCAACAGCAGCAGCCCAACCGGCAGCCAATGCAACAACGACACTCGTCCCGATATAAATCAGGGATTCCGCACCGCCCTCTTTCCAGTTCTGTTTCCGTCCGAGCGTCAATCCCATCGTCCAACGTGCGGTACCATTCACTATACCGTCGACCACTTTTCCGTCAAACCAAGCAAGAAGACGTGCCAGGCCTATCGTACCGTTGACCACGGTGGCGCCGTACAACTCATCGAAGTACCATTTGTTCACGAGGAACGTGTGCACCGGTGCGAGTGCCGACGCAAATGCATCGGCACTGATCTTCTTCCAATAGTATGTCACAAAAGCAAGAAGGATACCTATTCCGGCAACCGTCAGGGAGAGATACATGGCCGTGCCGTGCACGTGCTCTAACACCTGTTCAAATTGTTCGATACCCGTTGCCGCAACGAGTGCAGGAACGACGCTTTCAGGACGTTCCACGGCGTGGAAGAACCATCCGCTTGCAGCATTAAAAGGATTGGGGCTGTACCAGAAGAAGAACGAAAGCGCCGCAAGAATCATCAAGGGAAGGATGATCGGCAGCGAATTTTCGTGGACGTGCTCATAGCGCTTTTCGTCGGCATGCGTGCCCAGGAAGGCAAGAATCATGATGCGGAACATGTAGAATGCCGTCAGTCCCGCCACCAAGAATCCGACGATCGGAATGAACACATGGCCGGTCAAATTTCCAAATGCGAGCGTGCCTGCCAGAATTTCGTCTTTGCTCATGAACCCGGATGTAAACGGCACGCCGCAAATGGCGAGCGTAAAGATCACAAATGTCCAGAAAGTTACGGGCATCTTCTTCCACAAGCCGCCCATATTTCTGATATCCTGCGGATCCGTGTGATGATCGCCCTGATGATGAAGCGCGTGATGCATCGCATGAATCACCGATCCGGCACCGAGGAACAATCCGGCTTTGAATGCAGCATGCGTCACCAGGTGGAAGAATCCGGCGGTGTACGCTCCCACGCCCAAGCCCATCACCATATAGCCGAGCTGGCTGACAGTGGAATAGGCAAGAACTTTCTTAATATCGTTTTGTGCAATCGCAATTGTTGCGGAGACGAATGCCGTGATCGCACCGACGTAGGCGATGACCATTAAGGCATCAGCAGTGAACATCGGGAAAACGCGTGCGATAAGATACACACCAGCGGCGACCATCGTTGCCGCATGAATCAATGCGCTAACCGGCGTTGGTCCTTCCATGGCGTCCGGCAGCCACACGTGCAACGGGAATTGGGCGGATTTGCCGACTGCGCCGCAGAAGATGAGAATGCCCGCCGCCGTCAACCACGGATTGCTCTCAAAAGGAATGTGTCCCGACTTAATTGCTCCGAACACCCCTTCAAAAGTCAGCGTATGGAAATTTGTCCAGAGAATATTCAGACCGATGAACATGCCGACATCACCCACACGATTGACGATGAAAGCCTTTTTGCCGGCATCAGCGGCGGATTTCTTTTCGTACCAATGGCCGATCAACAAATAGGAGCTGATCCCCACCAATTCCCAGAACACGTACATTAAAAAGAAATTGTTGGTGATGACAATGCCCAACATTGAGAACGAGAAGAATCCGAGGTATGCGAAGTAACGGGAATAGCGAACGTCGCCGCTCATGTACACCGTTGAGAAGAGATGCACCAGAAAGCTGATAGTGGTGACCACGACGAGCATGATGGCGACGAGATTGTCCACCATGATACCGAGCTCCAGCTTCAGCGGTCCAATCCCGCTTACGTTACCAAAATCCACCCATGTAAAGGTGTAGCTGATCGTTTCTGCATGGAACGTGGTCAGTTTGCCGATCAGAACAACAAGTGCAGCGGCGAGTGCGAGGCCCAAGAGCGGCACGGCGATTGCATCGCCTTGCCGCGGCAGCTTCTTGCCGAAGAAGATGATGAGCAGAAAGCTGAGAAGCGGCAAAAAGAGAATTGCCGTTGCAAGCTGCAGGAGTAATGCTTGAGTCATATCGGATCAGTCCTTTAACGAATGTACTTCGTCTACATTGACGGTGTTGAACTGATGGAACATGTTCAGCACAATCGCCAGTGCGACGGCTGCTTCGCATGCCGCGAGGATAATGACGAAAATGGAAACGATCTGCCCGTCCAGATTCGCGCCGCTGTATTTCGAAAATGCGATGAAATTGATATTTGCAGCATTCAACATCAGTTCTATGCCCATAAGCACCAGGATGGCATTGCGCCGCGTGATGACAGCATAGATGCCCAACGAGAAGAGAACGGCGCTGAGAAGCAGAAAATGCGTCAATGAAATATGAAGAGCCATACGATTACTCTCAAAAAGTGTTGTCAAACATATGGAGAAAAAGAAGAGAGCATAGAGGATTTTTTAGCAACCCTCTGCGTGCATACCAGCAGAAATCATTCTCTGTGTTCTCATTTGTTTCTCTGTGCCCTTCCGAATGATGCCTGTGGCATCATTCGAGATCTTCTGGACTGTGGCCTTCTTTTCATTTTACCGGCTCGCGCCGGGCGATCATGGCGGCGCCGATCATCGCTACCAGCAGGACGATGGACGCCACTTCAAATGGAAGAAGATATCCGGTCATGAGCGCTGTTCCAATGGCCGGTGCCGTACTGGACGGGACCACCTCCGCCGGACGCAACGTCCACTGCGTGAAGAAAAATATGCCGCACAGTACGCCTGCCATCACCGCTGTCAGCACGAGAGCCGGAAGCGTCTGCAGAGTGCCCGTTTTGATGTCCACATTGAAAACTTTGTTGGTGAGCATCACACCGAACAGGATGAGTACCAGTATGCCGCCGACATAGATCACCAGCTGGGTAATCGCCAGGAAATCCGCCGCCAACAGCACATACATCCCTGCCACGCCGACAAACGTGAACAGAAGCGAGAATGCCGAGTACAGGATATTTCGCGAGAAGACGACAACCGAGGCGGACGCCACTATCACGACCGCCAGGAAGTAGAAAATCACATCAACTAATTCAATATTCATATTCGTGCCACGAATGGTTATTCAGATTTCGGGGGCTCTGCGACCTGAGTTGTATGCGAAACCGGCTGTGACGGTGCTTCAGGCTGTACGTCCGGTGCCTGTGCGGCTTCACGCGCTTTTGCTTCTGCAGCGTTTTTTGCGACAGCAGCTGCGGCAGCTTTTTTCACTGCGGCTTCTTCTTCCGCCTTCTTCGCCTTTGCCTTTGCCGTTTCGATTTCCGCCGGTGTCATCGTGCTGAAACTATAGATTAGATTATGACGGTCATATTCCGAGAACTCGTAGACGTCGGTCATCTTGATGCAGTCGGTTGGGCACGGCGGAACGCACAATCCGCAGTAGCAGCACTTGCCGATGTCGATCGTAAACTCGGAAACATAGAGACGTTTCTTCTGCCCCGTGGAGGTCGTGCCAAGATTATCTTCCGGCGTCGACTTGATCGTTTCAATGTTGATACAATCCACCGGGCACGCCATTGCACATTGGTCGCAGCCGATGCAATCGTCCATATTCACATAGAGGCGGTTGCGGGCGCGCTCGGGCAATTTCATCTTTACATCCGGATATTGGATCGTGATCGCCGGCGAGAAGAGATGCTTCATCGTGATGCTCATCCCGATCAACGCCGTTTTTACACCCGAATAAATATCACTAAAATATTCAGAAACTGGATTCATACTTTCCTCACCAGACAAGAATCAAACCGACCGCCAACACACATGCTATTGCAAACGGCGTCAGAACTTTCCAGGACATATACATCAACTGATCAACGCGGAACCGCGGGAGTGTCCACCGGAGCCAGATGTTCAGCACGACAAATACCATACACTTTGTGACGAACCAGAACGCATCCCACCAGGGGCCTGATGCCATCGCGCCGAGCGGGCTCGTCCAACCTCCAAAGAACAGGAACGTCACCACGGCAGAGACGATGAACAGGTTCGCGTATTCCGCCAGATAAAACATGGCGAACTTCATGCCGCTGTATTCAGTGTTGTATCCCTGCACCAATTCCGATTCTGCTTCGGGAAGATCAAACGGATTGCGGTTCGATTCCGCCATGGACGAGACATAATAGATCAAAAACATGATCAGCATAAACGGTATGAGCGCCAGTTTCTTCGCCAGCGGAAATGCGCCGCCCAGAATCAACCAGTTTTGAATGCCGCCTTCCTGGAATTTCGAGATGACACTGAAGTTCATCGAACCAGTGACCATGACCACGGCAAGAATCACAAAGGCACTGGGGATTTCGTAGCTGATCACCTGTGCCGCGGAACGCACGCCGCCGTAGAGTGTCCACTTGCTGTTGGCCGCCCAGCCGCCCATCAGAATGCCGACGACGACAAGTGCAGACACGCCGAGAAGATAGAATGCGCCGAGATCAATGTTGCTTCCAACGTATGCGCTTGAAAAAGGAATGACTGCGAACGCTGCATAAGTTCCGGTGAACACCACATACGGTGCAAGAATAAACAGACCCTTATTGGCCACGGTCGGAATAGTGTCTTCCTTCTGCAGCAGCTTGAGCATATCGGCTATCGGCTGGAGCACGCCATGCCATCCGGTGCGCATGTACGCGAGACGATTCTGAATATGCGCAGCCATCTTCATTTCCACATAGATGGTCACCAGTGCATACACCAGCACGAACACGAGCGGCACCAGAGCGAGCAGGATGTTGGTGAGAATGGGGATGAGATATTGTTCCATAGAACGATCTGTCAATGTTCGATTAACGGTCCACTTCGCCGAGCACGATATCCGTGCTGCCGGCTATTGCAATCATGTCCGCGATCATTGCACCGCGGGAAATTTCTCCGATGACACTCAGATTTGAAAATGCAGGCGCACGTCCTTTCACGCGGTATGGCGTGGCCGTACCGTCGCTGACGATATAGAATCCGAGCTCGCCGCGCGGCGATTCCGTGCGCGCATAGACTTCGCCAGGATTCGGCCGGATTCGTTTCGGAATGGCCGCCTGCACATTGCCTTCCGGAAGCTGGGCAATCGCTTGTTCGATGATGCGCAGGCTCTGTTCCATTTCGCGCATGCGAACGATGTGGCGATCCCAGCAGTCGCCGACGGTTCCCACTTCGCCTTTACCGACACACACATCCCACTCGATTTTGTTATACACCGAGTACGGATCGTCGCGGCGCAGATCCCAGTCCACACCGCTGCCGCGCAGCATCGGGCCGGTGCAGCCATAATTCGTCGCAACGTCCTTCGGCAGCACCCCGACGCTTGCCGTGCGTTTCACAAAAATCTCATTGAAGGTCAGAAGATTGTTAAACTCTTCGATGCGTTTTTTGTAGTAGCGGCAGAACTCCTTTGCTTTGGGAATGAATTCGGGAGGAAGATCGTGCGAGAGGCCGCCGATCCACATGTAATTGTAGAGCAGACGCGCGCCGCATGTCATTTCGAACAGGTCCAGAATCATTTCACGATCGATAAAGCAATAGAGAAACGGCGTGAACGCGCCGATATCGATGCCGTACGTGCCGACAGCGATCAGATGACTGGCGATGCGGTTCAGCTCCGCCATGATAACGCGAATATACTGCACGCGCTCCGGCACTTCGATCTTCAGCAGCCGTTCGGCCGCCACAACGTACGCAAATTCATTATTCATTGCAGCGCAGTAGTCCATACGGTCGACATACGGAATCACCTGCTGGTAATTCGTCATGTGCTCGCAATGTTTCTCGAAACAGCGATGCAGATAGCCGATATGCGGAATGACTTCCTGCACAATCTCGCCATCCACCACCAATTCCAAGCGCAGCACCCCGTGCGTTGCCGGATGCTGGGGACCCATATTGATGATCATCTCTTCCGTTCGAAGAGTGCGGCCGCTCGATGTCGTCGTTTGTGTTGTTGTCGATTCAGTCATAGGTCACTCAGTACGGCACTCGCATGCCATTATAGAATTCCGGTACTTGATAATCTTTGCGGAGCGGATGCCCTTCCCAATCGTACGGCATCAGAATGCGGCGCAGATCCGGATGTCCGGTGAAGACAATGCCGAACATGTCGAATGCTTCGCGCTCGTGCCAGTTGGTGGTCTTCCAGACCGATTCCACCGACGGCAACGACGGATTCTCTGCGGGAACTTCCACGCGAATCGTGATCTTGTGTTTCTTTGTCAGCGACGCAAGTTGGTAGATGATGGCGAACTTCCCTTTCAGATCGACACCCGACAGGCAGGAGCAGTGTTCGAACTGCAGTTCCTCATCGTCGCGGAGAAAGAATGCGATTGCCTTGAGGTGCGCGGGAGCTACTGTGATGGAGGGATCAACCGGTGCATCGAGTTTTGAGACGATGCCTGCGTCGGAGACAGCGCCGAACTGTGCGATCAGCCTGTCGAAGATCTCTTGTGATGTCATGCGGTTTTCTTTTTTGCCAGGGTTTCGTTGCGGACTTTTTCTTGCAGTTTCATCAAGCCTTCCAGCAGCGCTTCCGGGCGGGGTGGACAACCAGGGATATAGACATCGACGGGAATAATACGGTCAACGCCTTTCAATACATGGTATCCATGTTCCCAGTACGGGCCGCCGCAATTCGCACAGCTTCCCATCGAGAGCACGTAGCGCGGTTCCGGCATCTGGTCGTAAAGCCTCTTGATGCGCGTAGCCATCTTCAGTGTCACGGTACCGGAAACGATCATCACGTCCACTTGACGCGGTGTCGCACGCGGAATGACGCCGAAGCGCATCATGTCGAATGTGGATGCCGACGCCGCCATCATTTCAATGGCGCAGCATGCCAATCCGAATTGGAGCTGATAGAGTGAAGACAAACGCGCCCAATTGAGCAGCCAATCGAGCGACGTCACCATCACATTGTCATGTTCAAATTTGACGTCAAGAAGTCCCATGCATCAATCCTCATTCGGCCTTATTCGGCCTTATGCAGCAGATTGTTGTTGATTGTTCTCCGGCGCAACGACACCCACACCTTTTATGTAAACGGGAATTTTCGGCGACGGCTTGTCCCAATCCAAATCCCCTTTTGCCCACACATAGATGTATCCGACAATCAAGATCCCGAGAAACACAACCATCTCCAGAAATCCGAACATACCGAGTGATCGAAACACCAGCGCCCAGGGAAAGAGCACAACAGTTTCCACTTCGAAAATGACGAAAATCAGCGCAACGACGTAGAAACGGATATTGAATTTCACCCACGAAGATCCGATGGTATCCTCACCGCATTCATAGATGGAATTTTTTGCAGGATAGGGTCGTCTCGGACGAATCAACCATGCCGTCGCAAGTCCGATTCCAGTGAACAACACTCCGATGATGAAGAAAATGAGAATCTTGCCAAAATCAGTCAACATAGGAACCCTTTACGCGTTGATTTCCGCCAGATACCGCTCTACATTGCGGGCCGCAGCGGAGGTGGGATATTCTTTTTTGACCCTGTTCAGGAGATCGATAGCGCGCTGCTTCTCGCCGGCTTTGCCGTAGTTACGTGCAGCGTGGCTTAGATTGTCCGCAATATTCGGATCATCGGCATTTTTCGAGGCAGCTTTTTCAAATGCTTCCGCGGCTTTTTTAAAATTCTGCTTCGCCTCATAGCAGCCGCCCACGCCCGACAGAGCTGCCACCTTGAGCAGCGGATCATTGCCTGAGAAATCATCGAAATATTGCAGAGCTTTGTCATACTCCTGCATATTATAGTAGCAACTGGCAAGGTAAAATTTTGCGACGTTGCCGGCTGTCGTGCCGCCGTAGTTGTCAACAATCGCCTGCAATCCGGAAACGTTGTGCTCAGGGATGCCACCGACTGCAATCTGGTATTGACCATTATCAAAATAAGTAAACACCTTGGCAAATTCGGATGCGGCCTTTTCATTGTTGGTCTTCACATTATTGAAATAGAACCACAGGCCGACTAGCACGATGGCAACCACGGTGCCAATAGTGCTAAGGCGTTTGCGGTTCTCGTCCAACCACGTCCGTGCTTGAAAATACCTGGTTGCAATAACGTCTTCTTTGATGATTTTTTTGGAAATTTTTTTCTGTGCGCGCAGCATTGGGGGATCTACTATATAATTGGGAAATCAGTTGTTTTCGGTCAAAATAAGCGAAATAAAGCACATGAATATACACAAAGTGCAATCCACAATCAAGAATTTTGTTCCCGGAACTCAGTCCGTTTTGACCACTCTGAAGCCAACGTCATAGCTCCCGGAAGTTGGTGCCCCATCGATGCGGGAATAGACGGATGCACTTTTGGAAAAACTGAACCAGGATCCGCCCCGGAGAACTCGCGTGGTTCCGGTCGCCGGACCGGTCGGATTCACTACTGATCCGCCCGGATATTGCCCGTACCAATCGCTGCACCATTCCCAAACATTCCCGGACATGTCGTAGATGCCCAATTCGTTCACCTGTTTGGAACCGACAGGCTGCGTTTTCGAAGAGGAATTTTCGTAGGTCCAGGCAACCACTGACGCCATATTGCTTCCGCTATAATTAAAATTCCCGGAGGAGTTGCCACCGCGGCATGCAAATTCCCATTCGGCTTCCGTCGGCAGCCTGACTGTTTTTCCGGTCTTGGCAGTGGCCCATCGGCAAAACGCAGACGCATCTTCCCAGCTCACGTTGATAACCGGACGAGTTCCACCACCCCATCCGAAGTCTGATGGATCGGTGTACGCGGTGGAATCGAGACAGAATTGATGATATTGGTCAAACGTGATCTCCGTTCGGCTTATCTTGTAGTTATCAAGGCGAACAGAAGTTTCCGGCTGCTCATCAGACTGACCTCCGTTCGTTCCCATTGTAAATGATCCTCCATCCACCGCCACCCAATCGATACCGGCCGCGTCGATCACCCCGCCCAGCGCGACGTTGGAGAATGCAGAATAATTTATTGTCGAATTTTTTGTCCGGAGAGCCCGGGCGCGGAATGAATAGGTTTTTCCTTCAATATAGGAACCTGCGACGGTAACTCCGGTCGAACCCGGCCCAAGCAACGCAAGCTGTGAGAAATTTGTGCCGTCGGTACTTATTTGCACCTCATATGCGGTTTCAATTGTTGTATTATCCTGCCATTCGACTCTCACTTCGGAAGCAGAAAGAGAAATCAGCCGAAGATTTGTCGGCGAAGCGAAATCGATCATACCGGAGGCGATGTTGGAATACGCGCTGACTGAGGTCGCGCTCATTGCATAAACGCGATACGAATAGGTGAGCGATGATGAATAATTGCCGGGGAGTGTATCGCCGAGAGCATTCGGTCCGAGCGTGTGCATCCGGACGTAAGAGACACCGTCTGTGCTCTGCTCGACGACAAATCCCGTTTCATAACTGCAGCTATCGAGCCACGCCAGAGTCACGACGCTGTCCGTAATGGAAGTGATTTTCAACTGGCGCGGTGTAAAGAAGAGTGTCCGCAAATAGAAATCGGAATAAGCGCTCGTATCGCCGGCGGTCATGGAGCGTGTGCGGAAATAGAAATTCTGATCGCCCTGAAACGAGTCCGGCACTGTCACGAAGCGCTTGTTGGAATCTACACGGACAATTTCGCGAAAAGGCCCGCTCCCCTCTGCCTGTTCAATCGAGTAGGTAAACAAAATGCCGCGAAAACGAACGGTGTCGTTGAGATCGGTCCATAGAAATCTCACTGCGGTGTCTGCAAGAAAGATGATGGAATCGAGGCGGGGCGCCTTAAGGAGCGATCCGCCGAGGCCGGGAGGTGAGATCGGATTTTCCGAGCAGGAAAAAAATGTGAGCAGAAAAACAGCTGCCGCAGAGACAACAATGTATTTCTTCATGATAGAAATATACGGAACAGATGAGACTATCGCAAAGAGGGAAAACGGCAGAATTCGGGCAAGGTTCTCTTACACCTCTCCGACCGCTTACAGCGATCGGAGAGGCATGTTCATTAGAGCAAATCGCTTGTCCCTATTTCATCAACATCATCCGCTTCGTTTCATTAAGACGGCTCTTGCCGTTGTCATCCATTATGGAGATGCGATAGACATATGAGCCACTGGAGAGAGTGCCGGCATTCCACGTGGCCGAATAGAATCCAGCATCCTGTCGTTCATTCACCAGAACCGCCACTTCGCGACCCAGTATGTCGTACACTCCGAGACGCACGATTCCAGCGTCTTTCAATTGATAGGAAATCTGCGTGGAAGGATTGAAGGGATTCGGATAGTTCTGGGAGAGTGAATAGTCTGTGGCAAACACTGGCGTTTTGATCTTGATCTCTTTCGCTTTCGCATCGCGTTTCTTCAGGGCCGAACTTGCGGCATATTTGCTTGCAACCGCGTATTCAGGCGAAAGATTGTCGGCTAGAACCAGACGAAGACGTGCAGTTTTTCGGCCCATACCCTTGGCACTTATTTCATAGGCGTTGTTACTGCATTTTACAATGCTATTTCCTGCAATTGACATGTTTTCGCAATCCGCCAGTTTTTTCTCAGTCTTGTCTTCGATGAGCTCAAGCTTGAAGGATATGAATCTGCCTTTTCCCAGTATCTGTGCCGCAAGAACTGAGTCGGTAGTTCCATATTGGACATCGTATGCAATTGTTGAGTTATCATTGAGTGTAAAAGGCTCTGAGATAAGATATTGATTTACGTCGGAAACAGAAGAGAACTTTGTCTTTTCAGGCATATCAACGAACGAAATAATTTTCCCATCAACATTTATATCACCCACAGCGAATTTAAATTGAACGCCCGCTTTCGACAATATTCCAAAACGCCCATTGGCGATTTTATCTGTTTGTCCTTTGCCGAAGCTCGCAACATTGTTGGACAGTTGAAAACTGTATGGTGAGGAACTGCTTTGATATCCCACCGCATACATTGTGCTCGATGTACTTCCATTGCTGATTTGCAGATCCGCCCCGTTAGTATTGAGAGTCTTCACCTGGGAGAGCGTCCGGCTATCGGTTATATATTGAGACGATCCTTCGCTCCAGCCAATGACATACCGATCGGATGAAATATTAATGCTTGTGCTGGTAACGTCATTGCCGAAATACCAGTATGCGTAGTAACTTGGATCTTTGAAGACGGTCGTGTATTCATCATCCTCGCTGCCGATCCAAGATAGCCTCGCGCCGGTACCGGCACCGACAATACTTGGCCGTTCGTTCTTTGAATAGCCGCCGCTGCTCGACACATTGGTCACTGAAGAAAAATCAAAATCGTCATCCCCATTCGGAGTGGCCGTTCGATAATCAATGTTCGATTGTGTGGCTGATACTCTTTGTTGCCATGCCAGGTGGAAGGTTGTGTAATACGACTGTGTTGTATACCCAATCGTCGGATTCAGCGACGAACTATTTGTGCCTGGCATTGGCGAATCTTGACTGTACGTTGTCAGCCAACTGATGCGGGGGGAGCTCCCGGGCGCGCAATATCCCCTCATATAGAATAGTCCTCCGGGGCTCGAATCATCAAGATACGGTTCCTGCCAGACAATCATGAACACTCCATAATAGAAGCCCGCAATGACAGGGTTGAGATTGCTTGAAAAATCCTGGGACGTTTGGGCGACAGTCGACGTTTCGACAACAGAATTGTTAGACGGATTCAGCAACACCAATTTGATGACACTAATGCCGGAACAATACTCCTGATAGACGATTGCCACGTTGTAATCATCGACTATTGCAATGGACGGGTTTGAAGCATTGTCATAACTAATTCGCTTCAGAGCAAGGGACGTACCGCTGGAATTCATTTTTTCGTACCATACTTTTCCCATGCTTTCGTACACAATGTGCAAATTACCATCGGCACTGCGGACAACCTTTCGTGCGCTATTGTTGGCGTAAGCTGAAGTGCTGTTGGAATGAAGCGGATATTTATACCAGGCTGTGAGTGTCATGTTATCGGTGGGGTTGTAAATTGTTCGCGGGTTCCCCAGTGTTATAGTATCCGACCAACTTGCATACGAATACTGCCGCCCATTTATCGTCTTTTGGGATGGCGCGGTGACCGTGCCTGAATGTGACTCCACAATATTTGCAACCACGCCCTGAGATGACGTACCGTCAAATTCGGTTTGATCGGTACGGCTTATTGCGTACCGATTCTTCATATTAGCAATAAATGTAGCATTGGCATCGGATGCCAGAACAGAGGGATAATTATATGTGGCAGAATATGCGTCCAAAATTGGAGCGGATGCATTGCCATATGGTCTTTTACTCCACTGACTCTGCGGACTGCCTGAATTCCAAACTCTTTCAATACTGTTATACGTTTGTGTTTCTGCCGTCATGGTATGAGAGGAGCTCTCATAAAAAATCTTGTTGCCACCATGGCTCACCCTATCTGAATTGTCTATTAGAATTGTGCCACCTCCAAAGGAATTTTCAAAGTAGAACGTGTATTGTGGGATCGTGTAAACCGGCACATATTCGAAAGCCACCTCAGCAATTGCCCCGTTTGTGCTTTCATCATTGGACATTATTCCAATATTAAGATGTGTTCCTTGTTGTTCGTGGGAAACAACATCATTGGAAAAATTTCCTGCATCCTGAAGTTCGATCATATCTTCGCTTGAACGGAATTGCACGTTTGACCAATAGACTGTCGTGCTATTTTCAATATTTGTCCAATTCCCCTGGTAGTCGGCAGAATTGAAATTTCCATCCGGAAGTTTTACGATTTTTGCCGAATATGAAGTTCCGCCTTTCAATTTGATTTTAAGTTTCATTCCTGAAAGATATGAATGGGGCGTCGGACCGGCAGTCCAACTATCAATACAGGTCGCAATTCTGAAGCGGTCGTCGTCAGAAACTCCATTTACACCATTGGCACCATTGAGTCGACCGACTTTCTCCTCTCCGGAGGCCGTCCATGCCCAGCCGCCATTTGTCGTTTTGTACCGAACGGTAGAACAAATGGACATTATCTGTTTTTGATCAGCATTTGAAGATTGAAAGAAGATAGCTATTGCAGCTATGAGCAAACACCATACTCTCTGCTTCATTTTTCACTCCTTTGATAAATGATGTATTTTTGGTATTTTGACTGTGAAAACAAAAAGAGCACGCCGCACCGATTTGCGTGTGCGCCGTGAAGAGGTGGCAAGCCTTTTCTCTGATGTTTTCTTATTGCTGATGCGGCGTTACCAGCGCCGCATCAGTTTTTTTCGTCCCTGCTCCACACCTCAGCTATTCTCTTAACTTCCCGTGAATTACTATATACAGCCCCTGCGACGCATTTTGACACTCAAAAAAAACATCTTTTTCAAAAATAAATCCGCACCATATCTCCATCGTCATCGGATAGACGAGCTCCAAATCGGTGCCATTGTAGTGCATTATGCCGCCCCCTTTTTGCTCTCCGAAAAAATCTTTCTCGCTTCTACCGAACATCCAGCCCCCATAAAGTGTTTGACTAAAATCTTTCCAAACATATAGTTCATTCTCTCGAAATTTATAGATTTTGCTTTGTATGACATAATAAATTTCTCCGTTGATCTCTTCAAGATTGCCAGGATAATTCCCAGAATATGTCTCTCGCATGTCTGTGCCATCGAAGACAAACAGTTTGTAGCCGTCTCCAACAGCATTGCTTGCTGACCAAGCGTTCAAGAAAGACAGGTTCCCTAATTTGGGTCTGCGAACTTCTACGAAGCTTACTTGCAGTTGGGGTATTTGTACAAATCTCCATTGCATACCGTCAAAATGCATCATCATCCCCATTCCCGGTACTATGTTTCCGCCAATGGGTCGGTCAGCAAAGCCGACTGCCCATACATCACTTGGACTCTCACCCCATATGTCGACAATTGGAAGTCCCTCGTAGTTTGGGATTCGATGTTCAGAAAATCTTGCCCAGCTATTTCCATCAAAGTGCCAGAATGATCCATCCAAGTTCCCCAACCAAACATCATTTTTGCTAAATCCCCATAACGCCGTCGGATCGACTCTTCGCGGCACAGAGTCCTTTTGCCATCGCACTCCATCATAGTGCCAGATGGTATTCCAACTTACATTTGAACTTCCTACGAGCCACACATCACTTGCACTGCTTCCCCACATTCGCGCGGCATAAAAAACGTCCCAGCCTAGCTTCAACGTATCCACCGTCCACACATAATCCCTCCGCCCCGGTTGCATGTCGTCACCAGTTGGCCCAATGGGATTTTTTTTGCAGCTTGCACCAACAAAAAGCAATATGGCGCAAAAAATAGACAACACTATCTTAGAGTGGTTGAGCATGGGTTTCTGAAAAAATGATTGAATGAAAGATTGGAAAATGTTGCCGCAGGAGAGAGAAAAATTTTGGAGGCAATTCAATGTGACAAATAACCGACACTGTGTGTGTGTGTGTGTGTGTGTGTGTGTGTGTGTGTGTGTAGAACGTAATTATGAATTACGAATGAAGAATTATGAACTGAAGAACCCCAATGATGTATCACGCCAATACTTCCTCTGAAGTACCGCTTCGAAGCTCTCAGCGGTAGACGAATTTGTGACTCTGATTTTTTCCCTGTTTTGTGTTGCAGCTATCAATGAGCTGTGAGTAGCATAGAGAAATATTGCTGCAATGTCAAGGGAATTCTCGGCGCCGCGATGCGTCCATTTGTGCAGTGTCTCTGTAAGTGTCTCCATGATGATCATCCGACATCGGTGCCCATGAATATCGAAGTGGGGGGGCAAGAATGAAAATGGGGACAGGTTCGCAATTCGCAGAGCGTCGATGCCTCAACTGCAATGATACTCCCCACGAAACCCGGTCTAGCGACCGGTGCTACACAAAAACACCCATTAGAAATGCCACATAAAATATCCACACAACATCATTCATCTATATCAGAAAGAGATACTGCTGAGTTGACAAATGACAAGAATATCTTTGGAGTGCGCGGCATTAAAAGGAGAAAAATCGATCCCGCCATACATGAGCGGCGTTAGTCCTGAAGAGACGAAAGCTTCTGCGAGATCCTTCCGGCGCAATGGGCAGAGCCTGGTGGTAATGAGAGTTCTGACCACCCTCGCACCCGTTCGTCGCATCGTCAGAATCTTGAATACGATGGTATCTTTATCGTACGAATAGTAGCGGACATATGTCGCATCGCCGACCGTTTTGCGATTGATAATGCGCGGACAATCCTTCAATATCCTCTCGAAATTCAATAACTGCACCACGAGAATACCCCCTGGCCTCAACAACGCTAAGAGCCCGCCGATTGCCTTCTGCGCTTCATCGACAGACCCAGCATGAGCAATAGTGTTTCCCATACAGAAGGCGGCGTCGAAGCGCTCGAGAATTGAATCTGTGTCGCGAAAAAGATCAATGCGCCGTAGTGTAACCGGCAATCGCATTGCATCCGCATGGTGCGCAGCCGCCCTGAGCATCTCTTCAGATGCATCCACTGCCGTCACCGCAACACCGAGACGCGCAAGAAGAAGCGCATGGGCTCCTGCGCCGCATCCGGCGTCCAGCGCAGTTTTAATCTTGTATTTCTCCACCATCGACGCAAAGAATCCCTGCTCTGCCGCGAAACGCTGATCAAATCCGGTCATTGCATCATAGTCGGCTGCAAGTGCATCGTAGAATTGCGAGAAGGAATCGTTCATTTGCCGTTTGCTGTGCCCTGAAGATGATCGTACTGCGGATCGTCAAGTTCTTGAAAATGCCTCTGGTATTCTTCCTTGACAGTCGGGAGATAGGTGTTCCGAATGCAGTGATACTCTGGACGAATCTCGGTCTGATCTACGACTCGTAGAGCGACCGGTGGTCCGCACAAGCACCGCTCTGGCGAGCTGCGGTCCATATAGCGGTTCACCGACAAAAAAGCCGCACGGGTATCCGCACGGCTCTTTGTTCTCACTTTTTCCTTTTGTCTTTTTACTTTCTACATGTAACTGTTGAGGGCCTTCATGTAGTTCGCGCGTTCAAACGCCGACGGATTCGCCACTGACTTCTGGCTCATGCTTCCGCGCATCTGCGTCAACGATTCGTACTCATGCTCGATCATCCATTGCTGGACACCGTTGAGAATCTCCGCAATCCGCTTCGGGCCGTAGCGCAGCAGTGTAGAACACACCTGCGTCACGTTCGCACCCGCCATCGTCATCTTGATCACATCGTCCGCCGTGTGAATGCCGGTGGTGGCGGCAAGATCCGCTTTCACGTTCTTGTGCAGAATGGCAACCCAGCGCAGGGGCAGGCGCAGCGCGTCCGAGGAGGACAGTACCACGCTCGGCTCTACTTCCAGCGCATCCAGATTGATGTCCGGCTGATAGAAACGGTTGAACAGCACGAGGCCGTTGGCGCCATTCTCATCCAACCGCTTTGCCATATTGGCAAGGGAACTGAAAAACGGGGACAACTTTACGGCAACTGGAATCGTCACTTTGGCTTTCACCGCCTGGAGAATCCCGATGTAGAGCTGTTCTACCTGTGCTCCGGTAGTATCCACGCTGGTCGGGATGTAGTAGATGTTCAATTCCAGCGCATCCGCACCCGCTTCCTGAATCTTCGCGGCATATTCCGTCCATCCGCCGACCGTGGAGCCGTTCAGGCTTGCAATGACAGGGATGGAGACGGCAGCTTTCACCTTCTGGATGTGCTCCAGATATTCTTCCGGACCAAGATAATATTCCTCATGTGCCGGAAAATAGGAAACGGCTTCCGCAAAACTTTCAGCGCCGTATTCGAGAAAATGATTCAGCTCTTTGGTCTCATGGCGAATCTGTTCTTCGAACAGCGAATAGAGCACAATCGCGGAGGCTCCGAAATCCTCCATCGACTTGATGCTCGCCACCGTGCGCGACATCGGCGAGGCCGATGGCACGATCGGATTTTTCAGCTTCATTCCAAGATACGTGGTTGAGAGATCCATTGATATCCTCAGTGATAAAAGTGAAGCACCAGTGCAGCGAATACAAGAGGCAGAGGAAACGACGAACGAAAAGTATCGCACGTCACACTTTCGTCCATTGTCTCCTCTGCATCATCTCTCACCTTGGCTGCGTTAGCACTATTATTGACTGATTAGTTTTTCACCGGTACATCGAACTTCAGCGCCGCAAGCTGCTCGTAGTAGCGCCACTTCGCATTCACATCTTCCTGTGCCAGGGCAAGGAGACGCTTTGCTTCTTCCGGGGCGCTCTTGGTGAGCATCTTGTAGCGGATTTCTTTATATGCATATTCTTCGAACCGGATTTTCGGTGCTTTCGAATCCAGTTTGAACGGATTCTGTCCCTTCGCGGCCAATTCCGGATTGTAGCGGAATAGCGTATAATGTCCAGATTCCACCGCGGCCTTCTGATTTTCCATACCGGTCGTCATGTTGATACCATGCGCAATGCAATGGCTGTACGCGATGATCAGCGACGGGCCGTTGAATGCTTCAGCTTCAAGGAATGTCTTCAACGTATGGAGATCGTTTGCACCCATCGCCACACGTGCAACATAGACGGAACCATAGGACATTGCAATTAATCCAAGATCTTTCTTCGCGTTCGGTTTTCCGCCGGCAGCAAATTTCGCCACCGCACCACGCGGCGTTGACTTGGACATCTGGCCGCCGGTATTGGAATAGACTTCGGTATCGAGCACGAGAATATTCACATTTTTGCCGGAAGCAATCACGTGATCCAATCCGCCGTATCCGATATCATATGCCCATCCATCACCGCCGATGATCCAGATACTGCGTTTCACGAAATTGTCGGCAAGGACGAGAAGGTTCTTTGCCTCGCGCGTTTTCACACCGGCCAACTTGTCTTTCAACGCTGCTACGCGTTTGCGCTGTTCGGCAATCTTGGTCTCATCCGATTGGTCTGCCGTCAGCAGTGCAGTCGCCAACTCGGCACCGATGTCGGCAGCCATGCCTTTCAGCAATTCGCCGGCATATTCAGTCTGTTTATCGATGCTCATGCGGAAGCCGAGCCCGAATTCTGCGTCGTCCTCAAACAGTGAGTTTGCCCACGCCGGTCCGCGGCCGTTGGCATCCTTCGACCATGGAGTCGTCGGCAGGTTGCCGCCGTAGATGGAGGAGCATCCGGTGGCGTTTGCAACGATGGTCCGATCGCCGAATAACTGTGTTACGAGCTTTACGTACGGCGTCTCGCCGCAGCCGGAGCAGGCGCCAGAGAATTCAAACAACGGCTGCAGGAACTGGCTTCCTTTGATGGTATCCATCTTTACGGTGCTGCGATCGATTTCCGGAATCGACAGGAAGAAGTCCCAGTTGGCGCGTTCGGGAATGCGCAACTCACCCTGCGCCACCATATTGATCGCCTTCAAACGGGTTTCGCTCTTGTTCTTTGCGGGGCAGACCTCGACGCAGAGTCCGCAGCCCGTGCAATCTTCCGGTGCAACCTGAATCGTGTATTTCATTCCTTCGTATTCTTTGCCGCGATAAGGCGTGCTCTTAAACGTTGCGGGTGCACCGGCAAGACTCTTTTGGTTGTAGACTTTGATGCGGATGGTCGCGTGCGGGCAAACCATGGCGCACTTGCCGCATTGGATGCAGGTGACTTCATCCCAAACCGGAATTTCGAGAGCAATGTTTCTTTTTTCCCACATTGCCGTTGCCGACGGAAATGTTCCGTCCACCGGCATCGCGCTGACGGGAAGTTCATCACCGAAACCGGCAATAACCTTCGCAGTTACTTTTTGCACGAAGTCCGGTGCTTTGGCAGAAACGGCCGGCGGAAGTTCGAACGTGCTCGTTGCATGTGCGGGCACATCGATCTGGTGCAACGTGGCAAGCGTTTGATCTACGGCATCGAAGTTCATCTTCACGATGTCTTCGCCCTTCTTCCCGTACGTCTTTTTGATGGAGTACTTAATGGCTTCGATTGCTTCATCCTTCGGCAGAACGCCGGAGATGGCGAAGAAGCACGTCTGCATGATCGTGTTCACGCGACCGCCCATACCGGTTTTCTGTGCAACATCGTTGCCGTCGATGTTGTAGAATTTTAATTTCTTGGCAATGATGTGTTCCTGCACAATGCGCGGCAGCTTTGACCACACCTCGTCTTTCGAGTACGGACTATTCAGAAGGAACACGCCGCCTTTGATCGCATCTTTCAGAATGTCGAATTTTTCGAGGAACCCCCACATGTGGCAGGCAACAAAGTTCGCCTGGCTGATCAGATACGTGGAGTGAATCGGACGCGGACCGAAGCGCAAGTGGGAAATCGTGGTCGAGCCGGATTTTTTGGAGTCGTACACAAAATATCCCTGGGCGTAGTTCGGAGTGTCTTCGCCGATGATCTTGATCGAGTTCTTGTTTGCGCCGACGGTCCCGTCTGCACCGAGGCCATAGAACATTGCGCGCACAACATCCGATCGCTCCGTGGTGAAGCTCGGGTCGTACGTCAGGCTGGAGTGCATCACGTCGTCGTTGATGCCGATGGTGAAATGATTCTTCGGATTCGACTTCTTCATCTCGTCGTAGATCGCCTTGATCATCGCCGGAGTGAATTCTTTCGACGACAATCCATAGCGGCCGCCGGTGACGCGCGGCATGGCAAACGACAGCGTACCGTCCGCCAAGCTTTCCATGAGTGCAGTGAGAATGTCCTGATACATCGGTTCACCCGCTGCTCCCGGCTCCTTGGTACGATCGAGCACGGTGATCGCCTTCACGCTCTTGGGCAGGGCATCGATGAAATGTTTGACGGAGAAAGGACGGAACAAATGCACCTTCACCACGCCGATCTTTTCTCCTTTGGCGAGCAATGCTTCGACAGTTTCTTCAACAGCTTCGGCGCCGGAACCCATCAACACCACAACGCGCTCGGCGTCGGGTGCACCGACGTAGTCGAAGAGGTGATATTGCCGTCCGACGATTTTCGCAAACTTGTCCATCGCCTTCTGCACAATATCCGGGCACTTTTCATAGTAGATGCTGCACGTTTCGCGCGACTGGAAGTATGTATCCGGATTCTGTGCGGTTCCGCGAATGACCGGATGTTCCGGTGTGAGTGCGCGCTGTCGATGCGCAATCACCAGATTGTCATCGATCATGGTGCGGATATCTTCGACGTTCAGCTGTTCGATCTTCATCACCTCGTGTGACGTGCGGAATCCGTCAAAGAAATGCACGAACGGCAAGCGTGATTCCAGTGTTGCCGCCTGGCTGATGAGCGCAAAGTCCATGACTTCCTGCACGGAGTTGGACGCGAGAAGCCCGAATCCGGTGGAACGAACCGCCATGACGTCGGAGTGATCACCGAAGATGGAGAGTGTCTGTGTCGCGATCGAACGTGCGGAAACGTGGAACACCGTCGGGGTCAATTCGCCGGCAATCTTTAACATGTTCGGAATCATCAGCAGGAGTCCCTGCGAGGCGGTAAACGTCGTGGTCAGCGAACCTGTCTGCAGGGCTCCATGGACAGCACCGGCGGCACCGCCTTCGCTCTGCAATTCGGCCACGGCAGGAATTGTACCCCAAATATTCTTTTTCCCTTCGGAAGACCATTGGTCGCACCATTCGCCCATGTTTGACGACGGAGTGATCGGGTAAATAGCGATGCATTCATTGGTCTTGTGAGCTACGTAGGCGGCAGCTTCATTACCGTCAATCGTTACCATTTGTCGCTTAGTTTTGTCTTGTTCGTTAGCCATTGTGTCATTTATCCTTATGAAAGATGGTGGAAATGCGTATAAAGATACAAAAAAAAAGGGAAAGATGTTGAAGAGATTCCCCTTAAAACAGGCACAGAATGGTGTTTTCCTTCATGGAGTTGCGATCACTTCCCGGATCCGCTTCACAAGTTCGTCCCAAACATAAGGTTTGCTCACAAAATCCTTGGCTCCCAGCGCCAAGAGCTCCTGTTTCATGGCCTCGCTCTGGTACCCGGTAGCCAGAATGACCTTCACCTTCGGATCGATTTCTTTCATCCTTTGGTACACCTCCCAACCGGAATGGACCGGAAGACCCATATCCGACAACACCAGGGAAATTTCATCCTTATGAGATTCAAAAATTTGGATTGCCTCCGCACCATCCCGGGCACCGAGCACGGAAAAACCCTCGGTGGTCAATAGCGTTGTGATGAGGTCCAGAAGCACCACTTCATCTTCGATCACCAATATGGTCTCCGCTGCAGTCATGGCTCCTACCGGTTCGTCTTTCCGGCCGGCACAAATTCTTTTAGGAGAGATGCCATCCGATCGATGCGCGAGTGGACTTCCATGACTCTCCCCTTCACTTTTTCAAAATCGAGAGGATAGTTGGGATGTTCTTTGTACCAGTCCAGTACTTTTTCCATTTCGCGTGCCATAGCCGACAGTTGGATATTTTCCTCCACGACACCGGAAAGAACGTCTCTGGGGACTTCAATTTTTTCCATGGTTATCTCACTCCGAATGCGCAAGGGTAGAATGGTACTGGATACGCAGCGACGCCGTCAGTTCTTCGCGGAATTGCGGATGCGCGATGGCGATGAGCGCTTCCGCACGCTGGCGGAGATTTTTTCCGTGCAGCGAGGCAACACCGAACTCGGTGACGACATAGTGGACGTCCGCACGGGAGGTAACGACGCCGGCTCCCAGTGTCAGGTACGGCACAATGCGTGAGATGCTCCCCTTCTTCGCCGTTGATGGAAGTGCGATGATTGGTTTTCCACCCTTCGACGCGGCGGCACCGCGAATAAAATCCACCTGCCCGCCGAATCCGCTGTAGATCACAGATCCCATTGAATCGGAACACACCTGTCCGGTAATGTCAACCTGAATGCATGAATTGATGGCAACCATTTTTTCGTTGCGGGAGACAACGTATGGATTGTTGGTGTAGTCGCAGGGATGAAGTTCGAAATACGGATTGTTGTCAACATACGCGTACAGCTCGTTGGAGCCGAGTACAAAAGTCGAAATGACTTTCCCGGGGTGGAGCGTTTTCTTCTGATTGGTGATAATACCCCGTTCGATCGCTTTCACGACACCGTCGGAGACCATTTCCGTGTGGATTCCCAGATGCCGTTTGCCGTCGAGCTGCGCGAGCACCGCATCCGGAATTCCACCGATGCCGAGTTGCAGTGTTGCACCGTCTTCAATCAAGTCCGCGATGTGCCGCCCGATTTCTTTTTCCGTGTCTGAACTTCCCTTGCTTGCCGGAAGATTTTTTAGCGGCTCGGAGCATTCCACAATGTTGTGGACATGCGACACATGCACAAACACGTCGCCGAGAGTGCGCGGCATCTTTTCGTTTACCTGCGCCACGACTACTTTTGCACTCTCTACTGCCGCTTTCGAGACTGCACATTCGACACCCAGACTCATGAAACCGTGTTCGTCCGGCTGAGACAGATGCACGAAGGCAACATCCAGAGGGATATAGCCATCCGTAAAGAGTGCGGGAATCTGGGAGAGATGGACCGGCACATAGTTCGAATAACCGCCGGCAATGGCCGCGCGATCTGCAGGACCGACGAACAAAGAATTGTGGCTGAAGTGTCCCTCCATCCCCGGCTTGGAGAGCGGGTCATCGCCGAGCAGGAGAACATGGTTCACTTGCACATCTATTAACTCCGATGCGCGGTGGGAGAGAGCGTTCATCAGGAGGGACGGCGTGGCGGCATTGCCGCTGACAAAAATGCGGTCTCCCGATTTGACGACCGTCACCGCGTCTTCGACGGAGACTGTCTTCGACTTGTATTGATTTATCCAGCTCATGAAAGTAGTGTCTGAAGGTCTGTAAAATCGAGATCGTACATGTTCGATACCGCCTGATTTGTACAGCGCCCGTTGAATGAGCATACGCTTCGTGCAAATCCCTGATCGGAACGAAGCGCCTCTACAATGCCCTTCTCTGCCAAGCTTAGAACATACGGCAGAATCGCATTCGTCCAACCGATCGATGCCGTGCGGGCAACAGTTGCCGGCATGTTGGGGACACAGTAGTGAATCACACCATGCCGCGAGAAGACCGGATCGTCAATGGAGGTCGGACGGCTCGTCTCCACGCAGCCTCCCTGATCGATCGCAACGTCGACAATCACGGAACCCGGTTTCATGGACTGCACCATCTGCTCAGTCACGAGACGGGGTGCCCTCTGTCCTTTCTGGAGCACCGCACCAACGACCACATCCGCGTGGCGGACAGCTTCGGCAATATTGGATTCCGTCGCCATCGCCGTCGTCAACCGCCAGTGGAAGAGGTTTTCCACTTCGCGCAAGCGCATAAGGTTGATATCGAGCAGTGTCACGGATGCACCGAATCCGACAGCAACGCGTGCCGCGGTACGGCCGACTGTGCCCGCACCGAGAATAATTACATTGGCGGGAGGAATGCCCGGAACGCCGCCCAGCAGAATTCCGCGGCCGCCTTCACGGCTCATCAGATATTGACCGGCAACCTGCACAGACAACTGGCCGCCGATTTCGCTCATTACCTGCACGGTCGGAAGATTTCCCTGCGCATCCTCGATCAACTCATACCCGATGGCAGTAATCTTTTTGTCCATTAAATGTTCGGCAATTTTTTTGCGTGCCACGGCAAGATGCAGCGAGGAAAAAATGGTCTGACCAGGCACCATCATATCCACATCATGCTGATTTGGCGGAAGAACTCTCATCACCACATTTGCCCGCTTGATGACCTCTTCTGCGGTATAGTTGATCGCAGCACCGGCGTGTATGTATTCCTCGTCGGAGAAATGTGCGTTGATGCCAGCACTGTGCTCCACATACACTGTGTGCCCGGCACTTACCAACGCCTGCACACCGGACGGCACAAGGGCAACGCGCCGTTCCGAGCTGCCGACTTCTTTGACTATCCCGATATTCATAACGATTCCTTCTTCCGATGAAACATTGAAATGATCAATCCGAGAAACAACAATACACTTCCCGACCAGAGCAGATTCATGCCGGGCTTGAGGCTGGTTTCAACAACAAGCGACTCGATCGCACCATTCGCTCCGCCGCTCCGCGCGACATCGATGACAATACTCGAACCTTCCGCGCCCATACCGATATTCATGCCGGAAACGGTAATGCCCGCATGAAGCAGATTCGATTGTGCAACATCGCCGGGTATTTTGTTCCCCGCTTCGAACGCCATCGTCGGAGTCACAATCTCCTTCTGCCCCTTCGCACTGATTTCGAGCTGTGCACCGACAACCATTTTGCCGTCAGCGGCGGCGGAGTTTCCCATGCCGTGGCTGCCGAGATCAAATTTTACAAATCGAACGTCGGCGCCGGAGATCGAAATACTCTCACCTTTCTTCAACGAGTACGTTTCCACACCGGACTGTTCCAGAGAAATCGGCGAGACGTAGAAATCACTCATCAGCGAACTCTTGATATCCGGATTGCGCATGAGTCCCTGCTGTCCCGCATCGAACATCACCGGCTCCAGCGTGAACTTCGACCCGTTCTTTTCGACGTCGATGGCATACGCCAAACGCTTGTCGTCCTGAACCGGCCGCGCACCTTTGTATGTCAGCGTGTAGCCGAAAACCTGCTCGGGCATATTGTATCCGAGCGTATGATGCTCCTTCGTCGAGTACTTTCCGGACGCGAGAACACCGAGGAAAAAGAGTGCAAGGCCGATGTGGGAAATCTTTCCACCAATCAATCGTACATCCGTTTTGCCGACGAGATACGCGGCCTCCAGATTAACCAGCAGCGCAAACAGAACGGAAAACGCGAAGAGCACCATCAGAATGTTTTTCACTCCGAGGAAGATTGCGATGACGGCACCCAGCGCGGCAATCACTGCCCACTTTGCGGCACGATTAAGACCGCCCCAGCCATTCTCTTCCTCCCATCGCAGTTGCAGACTGAAGCCGATGAGCAGAGTAATGACAATCGCAATCGGCAGATTCATCGCATCATAGAACGACGGTTCCACGGTTGTCTTCGACAACAACGGAAGGCTTGTGCCAAAAAAGATAACGATCGCGCTAAACAGAAGTGCAATGGATCCAAACACCAGCCAAGTGCCGCGCGAGAAGAATTGCATCTTGAATGAGCCACCGGGAATTTCCTTCGTCCGTGCAATCAACAGTCCGAAGCCGATGACGGCAAAGACACCCACGAACGCAAGAAGAAATCCGTAGACCAACGTTCCGGGATCTGTGAAAGAATGCACCGACGATTCACCCAGCACTCCGCTGCGCGTCAGAAAGGTACTATAGAGCACGAGCAAGTACGAGACGATAGCCAGAACGAAGTTCGTGCGGATCAGATTTCCATTTCGTTTCTGTACCAGCAGTGTGTGGAGCAGCGCCATGGAGATGATCCAGGGAATAAGGGAAGAATTTTCCACCGGATCCCATCCCCAGTACCCGCCCCATCCAAGAACGCCGTACGCCCAATACGCACCAAGCATGATGCCCAGGCCGAGAATCATTCCGGAGAAGAGAATCCACGGCATGGCGCTGATCATCCAGCGATCATATTCTCTGCGCCACAATGCCGCCACAGCAAAACAGAATTGCACAGCCATCAAGGCAAATCCAATAAACAGTATCGGTGGATGAATCACCATCCAAAAATTTTGCAGCAACGGATTGAGGCCCTTGCCGTCCGGAGGAATCACGCCGGCATCGAGTTGTCCCGGAAATGCACTCCAAATCGATTGGAACGGCGAACGGGAAAGAAGCAGCACCACAAGAAACGTCTGCGACAGCATGAAGAGCGCGAGAACGTGTGCTTCAAGATTTCTGGACTTGGTATACCGGAGCAGTATCACACTCAAGATGGCGGAACAGAGTGCCCAGAAGAGAAAACTTCCTTCCTGTCCAGCATAGAAAGTTGAAAGTAAAAAGTGCAAAGGAAGACTTTTGTCGCTGTACCCCCACACATAAGCGTTCGCAAAATTGTGTGTGAGAATATCCTTCATCAACAACACAGCCGCTGCTACGATCGCCAATCCGCTGACGGCCAAACCGAGCCGGCCAATCTCCAGCCACTGCCTCTTGTTGAGCGCGGTTATCCCGTACCCAACCACCGCGGCTATTCCTCCCGCACATGCCAGAATCAGACAAATCGTTCCTGCCATAGAACTCCCTTTGAATGGTACTTGAATGACAAGGACTGTGCCATCCCTCCAGGGGAAAACCCAGTCCTTTTGCGCTATTTACTATAGAAAATATACGAAAACTTCCCACAATCAAGAATAGAAGGAACTTTTTCCTAAGAAATAAAAAGCAACTTCAAGAGTTCTGCCTGCTCAGCCGACATTGGAGAACTACGGAAGGCGCAAGACACGGGCATGCGCGTCATGCAACGAAATATCAACGTGGGGAATGCGTCATCGTGGGTGGATCTTTTCCACGATCGCGATGGCGTTCAAGATTTGTTCCGTTTGCACCGGCTTGTACAACAGTTGATTTGCCAGACGACGTATCTCTTTCTCCCAGACAGGCATCGACTGACGGTACGCGTACAGAACGACGATGGGTGATGTGCATTTCGCCTCTCGCCGGAGACGAAATTCATTAAGAAGCTCCGGAATATTTTTTTCGAGATCTACAACAAGCATCGAGATCGAGCAATCATCGCGATGGGCAATCATTGCCTCAAGCGAATCGCTTAAGGCAATTGCATACTGATCCTGCAGAAGAAACGTGAGACTCCGTCTCAAATCGCTGTCTGCAGAATGGATCAGGATCGTCCGCCGGGGACTTTGAGGTTTTTCATCCGAAGAAGTCATGTTGAACCGGTTGAATTCAGTTCAACAATTATGCCATTCATAGAGGCTGCAATTGGGGCTTTTTGACCATCTAGAGGTCTCTTGCACCAATAAGTGCGCAAAACAGGCGGCATATTTCCCAAATATGCGAAGAATCGAGAGAAATCAAGCAATTCAGCGGTCCGCGACGAAAACCATGACATCACATTGGAAAGAAGATTTCCGGGAGTATCCAAATGATCCCATCTGTACTCATCCCGTTTATTTCTGTTGCATCTGTGTTCTACTTTTTCTAACGGACTCTTGTCCGGACACTGTTTACACTGAAACGACAATGATGGATGCTGATTTCTTCATTTCTTGTTCAGTCGTGTACAGATAATGATGCGCCGGGTAGTCACGGTGAGAATTATTGACTCAAGATAGTTGTTGCGGAAAAAAAATTTGTGTAAAAATCGGAGAATGCGTACCGCCTATTTCTCTTTGCTGCACTGTGAAGCAATCCACTGATAGAAAAGAAATACCGGAATATTAAAAACTAGCGCGTCTTTCGCCACACTCTCGATCGAAAAGGATTGAAGAGAAAGAGGCAGCGTAACAGTGAAGCACATTCCCAGCGCAGCGCAGAGAATGAGCCAACCGTTAAACGAGGAAGGAAGAAGAAGAACTCCATGACGGCGAAAGAGTGCGCGTTCATGGTAACTGTGCGATCCAATCACTGTGCGTATTGTGGTACTGTTATTCGAGTTCATGCAATCCATTTCGCTACTATCTTGTCAACGTGTTTCAGCCACCGCAAATCCCTGCACCTGCAACCAATAGAGAAGATCATTCGCCCAGGGATGCGCGTGGGTAAACGGAGCAGTGTCCATCAATCCCAATCCATGCCGCCCTTTTTGATACACGTGGAGATCAAAAGGGACACCGTTCTGCTGCAGTGCCGCCGCAAATGCCAGCGTATTCTCCACGCTGACGGTTTTATCTTCGCCGGTGTGCCAGAGAAAACAAGGCGGTGTTTGTTTCGTCACCTGCAATTCATTGGAGAGATCGCGGATCAGTTCCGGTGAGGGATTCTCACCTAACAAGTTTTTTCGAGAGTCCGCATGTCCCAATTGTCCCATCGAAATCACTGCATAGCACAAGACGCCAAGCGTGGGACGCGAACTTTTTCGTTCTACAGAATCGACATCGTCGGCGTTTCCCGCATCGAAATGTGTGAGCAGCGTGGATGCCAGGTGCCCGCCGGCCGAAGAGCCCATGATACCGACACGGGCCGGATCAATCTTCCACTTCGCAGCATGGTAACGCACAAAACGAACTGCCCGCGCAGCATCCTGCAGCATACATGGATGACGATAGCCGTTGCTTCCGAGACGGTATTTGACGACAAACGCCGCAACACCGTGTGCACGGAGAAACAAAGCATAGTCCTTCCCTTCATGTGCAGCTAGATGACTATATCCGCCGCCGGGGAAAATTACAATAGCTGCAACAGGAGCCGATGCTGTATCGACCAGATACGTCGTAATGGTCGGAACATCCACGTCCTTATTCCCGAGGGCACCAGGTGCGTCATGAGGCCAGAGACGCACTTCCTGCTGGGAATACAATGCCGCACTCGGCAGGACGAAACATGCGATGACGATGAGAATGTATCTGATTTTATAATTCTCGAGTGCCATGGGAATACTCAGGGTAATCAAATTTGTTTTGTGATGATAAGTTCTTCACCAGGCGTATCAGCATTTTCTTCTACGGTTGCGCGCTTTGCAGTTTTTTGGCAACGAGCTCTACCCTTTGCCGGATGCTCTTGTAGTCGGTTCTCTTCTGCTATGTGGTCATCTGCGTTAGAATGTATTTCGACTCTCGGTGATGTTGATCAAATCTGGAAGTAGGAGTGCCTGTGCCCGTCTGCCGCTTCTTTCAGGCAATACTTTCAGAATACCGGCCTCGCGCAATTTGAGTAAAGCAATACGCTATTGCTTGACTCAAATAATCTTGATTCTATCCGCTTTACCCAAAGAAGATCAGCGCAAAAACTCCCGTACGCCCCTGGTTGCATCGTAGGGAATCTCGTCAGTGGATGTGAAAATCATCTGATATTCCGGAACGTCGGGGTTCAAGTCCTTCAATTCCTGCACGGCAAGCACGTTTGCCCCTGCAAACCATCGATCACGTCGTCTCTTTCCTTTTCGCGCTTTGTTTCGACGATCATGCATTTTCCATCTGTTCGCCGCACAATAAAGTCAGAAGTATATTTGTGCCTATTTCCATCCTTTTCCTTGTATTCAACCGCAAAATCGGTTTTCTTCGGATCGGTAATGGCATTGGTAGAGAAAATATCTAGAATAATGGATGGATTCGCAAGTATTGCTTCTCGCAGTGAAGAGCAGTATCTTGAGCCATCGACTCCTGTGTTCCAGTATGGAAAATACAACTGACATCCTCAAGAAAACTTCTGCATTCGTTCTCGATCTGTTGCATGCCAAATTGCCGCCCCACTTGTTGTACCACAATCCATCCCACTCTGAAGAGGTAGCACATAATTGCCGCACTCTGGCACTTGCGTCAGACATGAACTCTGAAGAAGTGGAAATCGTTCAGCTCGCCGGCTGGTTTCATGATACGGGATACATCGACAGAACGGACGGACATGAAGCACGGGGTGTTGAGTTAATGGAAGATTTTCTTCAGCAGATGCACTATCCGGTTGTGCGGAGAACAATAATTGCCGGATGCATCCGTGCGACAAAAATGCCCCAGTCGCCGCATTCTCCGCTGGAAGAAATTGTCTGCGATGCGGATCTGCTCAATTTTGGAACGGATGCTTTTTTTGAGAAGAATAATCTTATCCGGGGTGAACTCGAATTCTTAAACGGAAAACGCTTTGCAGATATCGAGTGGCTGCAACGCTCGGAACAGCTTCTGCTTCGACATCATTTCCACGCGGCACAGATCGAACGTATGTACCAGCCGGGACGGGAGAAAAACCTTTCTAAGATCCGGTCTATGATCTCAAATATCTCACCGGAGAAATGTTGTACCGCGGCGATGACCACGGGCACACAAGCGACACACTAAATATCGGAAGCCGGTTGAAAAGTCCCGCCATAAAGCATTCAAAATTGAAATCACGACATAGATTGTTTTAATACTCCATCATTGCGTCTTTGCGTCCATTGCGACGCTGCGCAAAGTCTTCTTTTTGCCTTTGTTCCGTTTTGGCAATCCAGGGTCTTTTCGACCGAGTCTCTCGGCGAAACATCAGAGAGCGCACCGCAGCCCGAACGTTCCACTCCATCCCACAAATTTCCATCCGTCATTGTACAGGCCGAGGTCGCCGTTCATGCCGATGCGGTCGAAGATCGGGTAGTCCAGTCCCGCGCCCAGTCTTCCGTTGAACATGTCTTTTGATAGCATCCCGACGCCGATGTAGTCCTGATGCCGGTGTGTATAAACAACGCCGGCGGAGAGATACGGCCGAACGTACTGCGTCGCGAATGGAAAGATAAAGACAGAAGCATTTGTTCGGTAGTCCTTCTCTGTTCCCTGCCAGCGTTCCATAGCCCCTTCAGCATATTCTTCCGTAATCCCCACGGCAACATCGCGCCGGATTTGATAGCCGAGAACAACACCGTACCCCTGCGGATTCTTGATCTCCGAAATCCGCTGATCATGTTGATAGTTGCCGAACTGGCTTCCAAGGAAACCGATAGAGAACCGTTCCCATTGTGCCGTGGCAGAAGTTGTCATCAGCAATATTACTGCCGCACCCAAAACCAAGAATTTTTTCATTGTTTCGTCCTTTTTGATATTTATGATGTAAGTTCCAATTGTGCATCATCTGCCGGCAGATCACTGGATCGTTCTACGCAACCAGTCTGCAGCAGTGAACACCGGCGATGGAACCGGACCGCCCGTGAGATTCCGCACCAGCACTTTCATGCGAATGCGTGTGAAGAGAAAACCACAAACAGCCAGAGCAAGAAGATGCCACAGTTCCGGCAGCACATCGCCAAGTCCGGCGCCCATTTGTACTATTCTGGTGTATCCGCTGAGATACGGCGTGATAGGTATCAGATTGGCAAGCATGCGCAGAGGTACCGGCAATACCTGTAACGGCCAGCTGTATCCCGAGATCAGGAAAATCGGGTACGATGTAAATCCAAGAATCTGCAATGCAATCATCTTCCGGTGAAAGAATGACGACAGGAACAATGACAGATACACGACGGAGAGAAGAAAAATCATCGTCAAAATTGCCAGTGCAAGAGCGCTCCCCCGAAACGGAATGGAAAAGACCTGAAAATTCACCGTGTAGAAGAAAAAAGCGTACGCGGAGAAAAGAGCAAGATAGAATGCACCCTTACCGCTCATGAGTGCCCACATGCTGCGTCCCGCCGTGGCGAAAAGATCCCCCATTGTTCCGGCTTCACGCTCCTTCGCAATGCTCTCACTCAGTCCCATCAACAGCGTTTGCTGCAGGATGAGTGCAAGGATGCCTGGAATCAGAAAATCACCATAAGTTTCGGTCGTATTAAAAAGCGGCTTGACATCGATTCGCAGCGGTTCGAAGAGCTCCCGGGCCTGGTCGATGCTGTACCCCTGCATTTCGAAATATTTGACACGCGCCCCTGCCGCCATCGTCAACACCACTTCATTGATTCCTTTGTTGAGGTCATTCGATACAAGAAACCGGGATGTATTGAGATACACTTTCAGATCGGCGCCCTTCCCCGATTTTAGCGATGCCTCGAAACCGGCCGGAATGAACACCGCTCCCTGAACATCGTTTGATTCGATCGCCCTCTCCGCAGATCCGACGTCCCGCAATGACTGAGCAATTGCAATATATTGATGGGAATCTAGGTTTCTTGTCAATAGACGGGATGTTGCCGAATTGTCCATATCCACCACCGCGATCGGTACATCGTGCTCACCTTTGTACCAATACACAGAGCCGTAGAAGAACGCATAGAAGAGCGGAGCAACCAGAATGATTGTCACGATGTCCACATCATGGCGAATAATGTGCGCTTCCCGCCGTACGACGGCCCAAAAAGCAGACAGTTTTTCCTTCATGATGCATCGCTCCATTCCAAACCAGCACCAAGGGAAAGTTTGCAGATTTCACGCCGGATCAAGAGAACCGTAATGCCGATAGATACGACAACGAATCCGCACAGCCAGAGTATTTCCGGAAGAGCGGCAGAGAGCGGCGCATCTGCGCGAAAGACTTTTAGGAAGCCATAGAGAAAGTGCGTGTACGGTATCGTACGCGCAAACCACTGATGGAATACCGGCATCGCCCAGAGTGGAAAAAGGTATCCGCTGAAAATAAATGCAGGCACATTAAAAAAAAGCGCGACCTCAGTTGCAAACTGCTGATCATGGAACATCGCGGAAATCATAATGGCGGGAAAAAGCGACGCCATCACCAGAAGCACGAACAGCAGGAATGTAACAAGAATCGATCCCGTACCATAGATGCCAAATAGTGGAAACACGATGCCGAGAATTCCCAATGCCGATGCCAGATGAATGCCGAGATGCGGCAGGGATTTTCCGAGGAGGATCACCCACGCATTGTTGCCGGCCGCTGCAGCCAATTCCCCAAAGGTGTTGTGGGTGAATTCAGAACTAATCAACAATACACCGCCCACCATGATCAGCATCTGGAAAATCACAGGAATGATACCCAACGAGAGATAGCTCATGTAGTTGTAATTCGGATTATACAACGCCTGACTTTGTATCCGGATGGGATTGATGACATTCATTGCCTGCTCCAGCTGCATTCCGTTCGAGCGGAGCTTTTTCAACAAGATGCCGCCGGAGATGGTCTTGATCACCGTTGACGCTTCTTTAAGAACGGTATTGGCAATCACGAGATTGGTAACGTTGTTGAATACCACAACCGTGGACGGTTTTCCCTCCTTGAGGTCCCGTTCAAGATTTTTCGGAATATAAAACGCCGCCTGCACTTCTCCCTTGCGGAATTTGTCACGAATCTCGTCCGTCGATTGTGCATAGTCAACTATGCGAAAAGCGCTCGTTGATTCAATCGAGCGGATGATCATACGGGATACATCAGAATTGTCACCGTCGCAAATCACGACGGCGATATTCCGCAGCACGCCGCTCGAATAGATGTAGGCAAAGAAAGGAAACAATAGCACCGGTGCAACAATCGACAGAAGATAGAGTGTCTTTCGTTCTGCAATACGCTTCGCTTCCCGCCGAAACACTGCTTTGAATGAAGAATACATGAGACGTCTCACAGAGTTATGTTGACCGTCATGCCGGCGCGCATTCCGTCGATTGGCTGCTTGCTGCGGAGATGAATTTCGAACGTCTTCACATCAAAATCGCCTTTTTGATTCGTCGGTTTCCAGGTCGCAAAATCGGCCATCACCGCTATGTACGTCACTTCAAATTGGTACTGTGCGTCGCCCAAGGCACGGACACGGCCCGTGAAGACGGAGCCTTTGCGGATATTTTTCAATTCATCTTCTTTGATCTGTAATACCACCCAGCAATCCTTCGGATTGGCAACTGTAAACACCGGGTATCCGCCTGCGACGATCTCTCCCGGATCGGTAATACGTTTGCTGATTTCTCCGTCCAGCGGACTGACAAGCCGCAATTCCTGCTGATAGGCCAGCGCCTCCTTGTACCCGTTTTCCGCTTGATGGAAGAGTTCGGTGGCCCCGTCTATTTCTTCAGAGCGCGCTCCATTCATGACCATATCATATTTCGCCTTGGCAGCATCCATCTGGTCGCGTGCTGCCGTGCATTGAAATTCTGCCTGATCGCGATCCTGCGTGGAAATAAGACTGTCACGATAAATGCGTTCAATGCGGTGCCACGTTTTCGAAGCGAGATCGCATTGTGCCTTTGCCTGCATGTAGAGTTTTTGCACTCCCTCTTTCTCTTCCGGACGTGCACCGTGGCGCGCAATTGCCATTTTTGACCGCGCGGCTTCCCGCAGTGCAAGCGCCTGCGCAACCTTTGCATCCATCTCTTTGCTTTCGAGCGTGGCAAGCAGCTGTCCTTTGTGCACCATCTCGCCTTCCTGTACGTACACAGAATCAACGCGCCCGGGTATTTTTGACGCAACATCACTCTCAGTCGTTTCCACGATGCCGGTCACCACCACCTTGTCCGGTTTGACCGCATTGATTATCAAAACGATGACGGCGACAAGCGCGATGAGAACGGGAATCGCCAGCAGGGTTCGGGATCTATTAATGGTCATTGGTTTTCTCCTTTTGCATTCCAAATAGAAATTACTTTTTCGGGGTTGCCGGCTGCAGTGTACAACTCTGTCATCGCCTTGTAATAATCAAACAGTGAATTCTTGCTTTCAATCATGTTCTTTTCCAGGATAAGTTCCGCGTCGACAACATCCAGCGACGTGGCGAGTCCGGACTGAAATCTACCGTTCGTCATCTTGAGATTCTCATCCGCCAGCGCCAAGTTCGCTTTCAGCTTCCGGTAGCGGTTTGCCGAATTTTCCATGTCGCGATAGTTTTTATTCACAAGTAAATTTATTTTCTTCTTCGCATCCGCCTGGATGAATTCCACTTCCCGCTCCAGGTGCACCGAAGATTCAAGGCGCGCATAGCGCTTCAGTCCGCTGAAGAGGCTCCAATTTAATTGCACACCAACTATCCAGCGCGGTTCCAAGGCGGAAAGATATTCGGGATACATCTCGTATTTTCCAAATGCGGCTATCTGCGGAAGAAATTCTGCACGCTCGGCGGCAAATTTCATCGAGGCAGCTTCTTTCTTCTGTTCGATCAACCGCAGAAGCGGCTGGTCTACAGCCGCCTGTGATGCGATGGCCGGAAGGCCGTCCGTCACCATGCGGAACACGAGTGAATCAGCAATCGTGATATCGGCATCTTCTTCCAGGCCGAGTGTTGTTCGCAGCACCATCAATCCCAGTTCCAGCCTGTTCTGATCGTCAAATAGATTGCGTTCTGCCTCTGCAACGGCGACTTCAGCGCGCAGCACTTGATGGGGTGCAATCAGGCCTTCAGCGTGGAGGCGCTGTGCATCATCGCGATGACGTTCCATGCCTGCCAGCACATTTTTTCTGGTGCGCACAACATCCTGCAGGAGAACAACCGCAAAATATTGGGCGGCGGTTTCCTGCGTGATTTCATTCCTTGTTTTCTTCAATTCAATTTCTGCAGATGCCAATTCCGTCGAGGCGAACTTTTTTGCCGCATAAAGTTTCCCGCCGAGAAAGAGCGGTTGCACAGCAATGAGACTCGCGGTCTTATAGTCTTGTTGCTTCAATGTCTCCGTGAATGCTGGAAGAGCGCTATTCAACTGCTGCGCAGCACCTGCCGCAACCACTGCACGCTGCGCCGTTGATAGCGGTACACTACCAGCCAGAATTGTCCCCAGATTTTTCAACTCCACCATGTCGCTTGTTTGCAGTTGAATCATCGCCTGACGAATGGGATCGAGATCAATTACAAGAGGGTCATTCATGTGATTGTAGCTTGCTGCAAGATTTATCGAGGGAAGGAAATTTCCCCACGATTCCAGGTTCTGGAATTCTTTTTGCCGAACTCTCTCCCGATACTGGCTCACTCGTTCATTTTTCTTCAACGCCTGTTCCACGGCTCCGTCCAGAGTCAATTGTTGCGCAGAGACACAGAGTGGAAGCAGGAGAAGAAACGATGGAAGCCCGCCGGCGAGAGAGCGTGCATTCGGTTTTCTCATTCTGCTATTTCCTTATGTAATGAATAGGGGTTCATAAATAGGGCAAAAAAAGACACAACTCAAGCTGTGTCTTTGTAGGTCTAAGTGTGATGTATTAAAATTCCGTTTTTAGCAATATATTTCACATTTTTTCGAATTTGATCCAGCGGAAACTCCTCAGGCCTGCGTGCCCATTCGTGCAACAGTGCTCGAAGACCTCCGGTGATGAAATCGCGATATAAAATAATATCGATGTTCGTGTTGAAAATCTTTTTGTCAACGCCTTCCCGCAAGATCTTTTCCGACAAATCGAGGAATCCTTTGTACAGTTTTGCGACATTCCCTTTTTCCTGTTGCATGAGCTGGTTCTGTTCATTCACGAAAACAATTGCCAATGCCGGATTGACTGTAAAAGAATCAAAGAGAATGTCGATAATCGCATCCAACTTGGTCACCGGATCCAGGTCGGTCCGCTGAATCGTCTGCTCAAGCTCTTGCGACAGCTTGGACCAGAGTTGGTCAAATATCTTGAGAATGATATCTTCCTTACTTTTATAGTATAGATAGACACTACCCGTGGCAACGCCAGCTACTTCGGCAATTTTGCTGATTTTTGACTGATGATAGCCCTTTTCAGCAAAGACCTTAACGGCGGCCTCGAGAATAGCCGTTTCTTTGTTGCCTTCTTTTTTCCTCATTGTTTCCACTCCTCCTCTTTTACTGATTCATAGTTCAATAATAATGAACGAACTGCGAAATGTCAAGAGAAATAATGATTCATTAAAAAGAATGTGTCAAGATTCCATAGGCCCTGATTTTATTGAACGAAATGCTCCTTCGACGACCGTCCGCCGCATTGCAGGTGGTGGCTCGTACCTCCTGCACCTGATCCGATTTGCATTCTGAACTGAAAGAACCCCCGGTTCAGAAATTGATAACCGTATAAAACAACACCCTGCTGCCATCGTACCGCATAGGAAGGGTCGTTAAAAAGCATAGACGGAAAATATTGGCCCCAAGAACACAGAGAGGGTTTGGTACCACTACAAGCCAAGAGGATTGTTAACAAAAGCCCTCCGTGTTCTCTTCTTTGTTTCTCTGTGTTCTCGGTGGTTGTCTTTTCAAAGATAAGTTTGTTTTTGCAATATTGACACCCGACTTTTTTCTCCTGTAATTGTTAGTCATGATGAAGTTCTTGACACAACTTCCGATTGACTCTCTGCTTGATACAGTCAGTACTTCGCTCGTGGACGCCCCTTCCTGCCTACTGGTTGCGGCACCCGGTGCAGGCAAGACGACGCGCATACCGCTCGCGCTGCTTGCTGCATCCTGGCGCGCCGGGAAAAAAATCCTCATGCTCGAACCGCGACGGCTTGCAGCACGCCGTGCGGCGGAATATATGGCCCGGCTGCTTGGAGAGCGATGTGGCGACACAGTGGGATATCGGATCCGGACAGAATCACGCGTCAGTTCAAAGACACAGATCGAAGTCGTGACGGAAGGAATTCTGACACGGATGATCCAGGACAATCCCGAACTGGCGGAGACTGCTCTCATCATCTTCGATGAGTTTCATGAGAGAAGTATTCATGCAGATCTCGGTCTTGCACTTGCCATCGATGTGCAGCGACATCTGCGAAACGATCTGCGGATTCTTGTCATGTCTGCAACAATGGACGGTGCGGCGGTCGCTTCACTGTTGCACAACGCGCCGGTGTTGAGAAGTGAAGGAAGAATATTTCCGGTGGACACTCGTTACCTCCGCTTTTCGGTCCAGGGACAAATCGAGCAGCGCATTGCAGATGTTATTCAGGAGTCTCTGCGCCAGGACGAAGGAGATATTCTCCTCTTCCTTCCCGGGCGACGGGAGATTCGTCGTTTGGAAAACATCCTCTTTGAGCGGCTGAAACAGAATGACGTCCTGATCGTTCCGCTGTACGGCGATCTGCCTTCATCGGAACAGGACGTTGCGCTGCTACCCGACAATCGCGGGAGAAGAAAGATCATACTCTCCACCAGCGTCGCCGAAACCAGCATCACGATTGATGGAGTACGTATTGTGATTGACAGCGGATTATCGCGAGCGTCACGCTTCGACCCGCGACGCGGCATGTCCGGCCTGGTGACGCTCCCCGTTTCCAAAGCGACTGCCGATCAACGGCGCGGCCGGGCCGGACGCCAACAACCCGGTATCTGCTACCGTCTCTGGACCGAACAGGAGCAGGAGGCTCTTACCAATTTTCCACAACCGGAAATTGTATCTTCGGATCTTGCTCCCTTCGCACTTGAACTCGCATCGTGGGGTGTTGCCGATGCATCTTCACTCTCGTTTCTCGATCCACCACCACTACCGCACCTGCAGCAAGCGCAATCGCTTTTACGTTCGCTCGGCGCGATCACTGCAGCGGGAAGACTGACGCCTCATGGAAAGGCGATGGCTGCATTGCCGATCCATCCGCGATTGGCGCACATGATCATCTCCGCCAATTCCATCGGACTTGGGAGCATGGCGTGCGAACTTGCGGCTCTCCTGGAAGAACGTGAGAATACATCGGGCGGCACAAGCCTCGATCTCTCAGCAACATGGCATCAGTATCATAAGAAACCAGATGACAATGCGCGCACGGCGCGACAGGTGCGACGTTTCAAGCAGATTACCAACTGTAGCAGCACAAACTATGATGAATCAGCCGTAGGCCTTCTTCTTTCTCTCGCCTATCCCGAACGGATTGCCAGGAAAAAAGAATCTGGTCGGGCGTCCTACATTACGGTGCAGGGAACCACGGTGCGTCTTCCCGATTCCAGTCTTCTGGGACGCGAAGAGTACCTCGTGTTTGCCGATGTCGATGGCATTGCAGCCGAGGCGAAGGCATTTCTTGCAGCGCCGATCACGAAAGAAGAGATACTCCGCATGCATGCCGATGCCATCATACATGAGGAACTGGTTGGATGGGATGCGAAGTCAGAATCGGTGCGCGCATCCCGCATCACGAGAATCGGAGCAATCACTTTTTCCGAGCAGCAGATACAGCCGGACGAAGATGCCGTGTTGAACGCGCTCTGTGATGGAATCCGCATCCTTGGCATTAATTGTCTTCCCTGGGATACTGAGTGTAGCTCTTTGCGAAATCGAAGTGAATGGCTGCGAAACGGAAATTTCACAGGCGAAGACTGGCCGAATTTGTCAGAAGCTTGGCTATTGAACCATCTCGAAGAATGGCTTGTCCCCTATCTTGGCGGGATCAGAAAAAGAACGCAGTTTGCAATGATTCCCTTGGCAAAAGCGCTGAAGGCTCTTTATTCATATCAACAATTGCGTGAACTCGACCGGTTGGCGCCAAAAGCACTCGGGGTTCCAAGCGGATCAAGTGTAAACATCGACTATGCCTCGGGTCCACTTCCGGTGCTTGCCGTAAAATTGCAGGAGATGTTCGGGCTGGTCGAATCGCCGCGTCTTGCAGATGGACGTTCCGGTGTTCTTATACACCTTCTGTCCCCTGCCCGCCGTCCTCTGGCGGTGACACAGGACTTAAAGAGTTTTTGGATCACGATCTACCCGGAGATTCGCAAACAGATGCGCGCAGATTATCCCAAACATCCGTGGCCGGAGGATCCGCTTACCGCGAAACCGACGAAGAAAACAAACAGGGCGCTGAGAAAGGAATTCTGAATGGGAAGTGGACCGCTGCTCGCCAGAGCGGTTTCGCCGAGGACAAAGAAGCAAGTATGAATTTGAATGGAGCATGGCTCTCCAGAGCCGGCTGCATCAAGACAGACAGAGGCGATGAAGAATTATGAATTGGATAGAATAGACCAATGCCAAACGAACTTACTCCCGCATATCGACGCAACCTCGCTGCAACCTGCCGGCGCGTCGAGCAATCATTGATCGAATTGGAAGAACTGCTGCAACAGCAAGAGTCGCCTGCCATCACGCGGCACATTACTCACAGCTATTCTGATGAAAAGAGAGTTGAATTGCTTGCAGCAGTACATGAAGTCCGGCGCCTCAATGAATCATTGTTCCATAGTTTGCATCTAAAGGCAACAACCACCGACGAGAAACAGATCGTCAATGCCAAGTTCTCTCAACTGTGGACGATTCTCATTGACAACAAACCGAACGTGATGAAAGGAGCGGGAGATATCCCCGAAGAGGAGGCAAAGATAATCGAAAAGCATATAGGCGAGATGGTGGCGAGCTTAAATTATGAATTATGAATTCTCCTCCAGGTAATTCAGGTTCTTGTGGAAAGTTTCTTCCATATAATAGAGTGCAGCATATGCGACCGCAAAGCACACCACCCCAACCACCAGTGCCCCATTGATAAAGCCCAGCACAGCGCCGGCACCACGGAAGGAGAGCGTAATCAAAATTGTCGAGCCGCGCACAAAATTCGGCACCGTCGTCGTGACCGTGGAGCGGAGATTGGTTCCGAACTGCTCGGACGCAATGGTAACAAACACCGCCCAGTAGCCGAGCCCCGTGCCCATCATCAAGCACAATGCATAAAATTGCGTTGTGCTGAATCCTCTTCCAAAGAGATAGACCATAACAAAAAACAAAGTGATACTGACATATGCATACACAATCTTTTTCCTGCTTTCAAGCGCCTGGCTGATGAATCCGCTCGAGAAATCACCAATAACAAGTCCGAGATATGTGAAGAGAATCGATCGTCCCGCCGAAATCGCACCGTCCACATGGAGAAGCTTCGCAAATTCAGGTGAGAAGGTAACCAGCACTCCGACCACAAACCAGGTCGGCACCCCGATAAGAATGCAGCGAAGATATTTGAAGAATCTTTTTCTTGAGGTGAAGAGACTGAAGAAATCTCCCCTCACAACGGTACTGGTCTTGATCTGATTGAACATCGGGGATTCCAGCAATTTCATTCGAAGCACCAGCAGCACCATTCCGATGCCGCCGCCGATCATATAGGCTGTGCGCCATGGAAGCAGGTCGCCCACCAGCGCGGCTACTACCGATCCCATAATGCCGACCGATGCGACAATCGTCGTTCCGTAACCGCGGATTTCCTGCGGCAATGCTTCGCTCACGAGCGTAATGGCAGCACCAAGTTCACCGGCCAGACCCATGCCGGCGCAAAAACGGGCAAGTGCGTATTGAGAGAGCGACGTCACATAGGCATTGGCAATATTTGCTATCGAATAGAGCAGAATGGATCCGAATAATACAGAAATGCGCCCGCGCTTATCCCCCAACACTCCCCAGAGAATCCCGCCGATGAGCATGCCGGCCATCTGCATATTCAGAAGAAGGATGCCGGATGAAACGAGTCCATCTCCGCTCATACCAAGATCCGACAAACTCTGAACGCGGACGATGCCGTAGAGCAAGAGGTCATACATATCGACGAAATAACCGAGTGATCCGACCACCACGGTTAGATTTAATGCCATTCGGAGAGAGCGCCAGTTCATGGGGGATTATGAATTAAGAATTTTGAATTGAATAGGGACCGCCACTCGCCAGAGCGGTTTCGTGGAGAACGAAAAAGCAACGATGAATAGAGACCTCTGAAAGACAACAAGGTTAAGTCATTGCGAGACGTTTTTTGTCGAAGCAATCTTGGTTTTTGATTGTTTTGATGAGATTGCTTCGTCGCTCCGCTCCTCGCAATGACTTTTTCAGAAGTCTCGAATAATGAATTGCAAATTATGAACGGCACCATCAGTCTACCACAAAATCTTTTGCAAAATATTTTGCCGTTAAGTTTTCTCCGGTGGCGCGGCGGATCATTTCGTCCCAGCGATACCGTGCACCGGGGATGAATATTTTCTCCTTCAGGAAATTGCCGACCTCCGGCTTTCCGGCAAAGCAGACTTCCTTCCCTTCCGGCTGGTTCAACGCCTCGCGCATAATTGCATGCGCCACCTGCGACGCCATCATACTCCCAAGCATATAGTTATGATAATAGACCGGATACTGCGCAATATGAATCTTCGCCGCCCAATCGGGTTCATTCCGCTTCTCCGGACGACGGACAAGTTGATATTCTTCCACAAGGTCCCACCATAGTGTGTTCAAATCCTGATCCGGATTGGCATACATGCTGCGCTCAAACCGCATCATCACCTGGCTCCAGCGACTGAAGATCAGCTGTTGCAGCCGCAGATTTGCATAGGCCGCCGCACGCACTTTTTCCTTTTGATCTTTGGTAATGCCGGCAAACGCCTCCAGCCAATCCGCATTCTTTGCTTGGCGTTCCATCATAATGGCAATGGCTTCCGTGGTGAAGGTATGCGCTTCGCAACGGAGAAAATAGGGGAGCGACCGATCCACATTCTTGGAATATGCAGCATGTCCCAGTTCATGTAACACCGTCGTCATCCAATAGCCGTCGTCCACGATGTTCGTCATGATACGCACATCCCCCGCGCGATCGATGTCCGTGCAAAATGCATGCTGATATTTCGATTCGCGCGGATAGAGATCGCTCTTCTGCAGAAGGTCATCCACCGGCAGACCGATGCCTTTATAGAATGCGTCCGCCAGCTGCTCGATCTTTCTTCCTCTGAAACAATCATTCAATTCGTTCGATCCGATTTGCGGTGCTTCTTGGAAGAAAGGATCCTCATAGTGCCATGGATATAACCCATCGATTTTGATCCCATAACGCGCTGCAAGAGCACCGTCGATTTCTTTCTTCATCTTCCGGAAGGGAGCGTCCGTTTGGTTCTTTAGTTCATCGAAGATCGCCAGAATTTCTTTCTGATCCTGCTCTCCCAACGTCAGCGCCATTTCATAGTAGTTGGCAAAACCAAGTCGGTGCGCGGCTTCATTGCGAAGCCTCACTAGCTCGAGCACCATCGGAGCGACCGCCTTGCCCACCTGTTTGCTCGCTTCCCAGGCTTTCTTTCGCACTGTCGGATCTTTTTCATCTTTCAGGATTTTCGAAATATCATTATCGTTCACTTCTTTCCCGTCAATCTGCCCGCGATGAGTGTTGAACGCTCGGGAAATCTCGGCTCCCTTTTCCACCATTTTCCGCATCAGCGTGCTGTCGATCTGGCTTCCGAGATAGCCATTGAAGAGCACTGTCAACTGCCGCTGCAGCAACGGATCGTGAATCATTCCGCTTTCTTTCCATTTCTTCAACTTCTGAAATTCTTCCTTGTTGGCGTAGATGGTATGCACTTCCACTTCAACACGCGCACGTTCATCATAGTATTTTTTGTCTCCGGTGGCGCTCGCATTCCAGTCGGCAATGGTCAACGCTTTGAATTTTGACTCCACCAGTTGCTGATGTGCGGCAAGAAAATCTCTGAATTCCTTCTCGTCGTTGGGTGATGTCGTACAAGCGGTCAAGGTCATGGTAATTCCTGCAATACAATAGAGTAGCGTTTTCATAGACTTCGAAATTCCTTTCGCCCCAAGAGATCTGTCTATGTGTTTTCGTGAGAGAAAAATACGGAGGAATGAAGCGGTAAGCAAATATTTTCAGCGATTGTTGATTGAATGGGTCGTTGCCGTCTGACGGTGAAGACAGTGCATCAAATTTGTTTTGATACTCAAGCGGGAATGAAGCAGTGTCCTCTTGACGCCTAAAATAATACGTATCGATTCAGGAATGGCCAAGTGTTGGCATTGAATATCTTCGATATTTTTGTTACTTTGGATAAGAAATGAATCCGTAGCTCAATCCGATAAAAGACATCTGGATTTCGCTTCAGGATACGGAAAAACTAGAAACGCACCCGTAGCTCAACTGGATAGAGCATCAGACTTCGAATCTGAGGGTTGGGGGTTCAAGTCCCTCCGGGTGTACAAATCGAATGCAGGCTCTTCACGAGCCTGTTTTCTATTTATGGGACCCGATTGCATCGGGGTTCTCAAATTAGTTCTCGCTGAAAAAGTCTCACCGAACAGTTGGTCAGGCATGCCAAAGGCATCTCTTTGAGATTTCTGCCTGACCTACGGTTGGTTTGCATACGGTCTATGGACAGGCAAGAATGCCTGTCCTACGGTACTTCCTTTTTTTCGGCAAGAACTATTTACGGGGTCCGGCAGCAGACAGAACTCGCTATTTCTTCAATGCAGCCTTTGAAAAGAGATAGTCCGGGATGACTGCGTCAAGGACGAGTGAGTCTACCAAAAACTCCGTGCCCTCACCATCTTTGAGAACATCTTTGTAGAAAATTGATTTGGCCATCCAGCGTTTTTGCACTTCCATCACTTCGCGCACATCCATCCTTTTTAGAAGCTTGCCGCTTTTCGCGTAAAGTTCCTCTCTCACGAGAACAAAGCGGGTCTTATCAACCCAGACTTTCCGGCTGTTATAAACGATGTCCTCTTTTTTGGCTATGAGCAAAAGGATCAAGCATGAACGTCCGTTCACGCTTTCCTCTCCGGCGACGCTCGCGGCATATAGGTTGGGGAGATGTGGATCCTCCATCATATCTTCATAGGACAGATCGGAGCCCATCATCGACTGGCGAAGCATGTGGCCAGAAATCAGGATTGTTCGGTCCGTGGATGGTGTGAACGTCCACAGCATATCCTGCAGCTTGAGCATCTTCGTTCCCTGTTCCCGGGCGGGAGCGAGAAACTCAGAGAACGCTTCCTTGACGCCCCGCTGCCACGATTTCACTTCGACCGTCCGGCTTCCGCGTTCTCCATGAATGACCATGCGGGAAACGATTATCTTATTCTCCGAAAACATATTGCGATCAACCTTCTGCAGGATTTCGTCTCCAGTTTGGGATTGTCCGAAAAGGATTGCAACCGGCACAGCAAGTATAGACCAGATCAGATATTTCATGCTTCAAGCTCCTTGAATAACTGCGATGTCTGTCTTTTATAAATTCCGATTCCGGAGATCGCGCTGCCGAACAATGTAGCGAGAACTCCCGGCAGGAAACCGACCACCAATGTCAACGGCTCCACTTTTGCCCGGATGATGTCGGTGATCATTAGACTGCCGTTCTTCATCATCGACCCAATGTCAAATCCATGAACTTGCAGATAGTAGGCAAATGCCGCACCGATCATTGTTCCGATCAGGGAACCGGCGATTCCGATCATCAGCGATTCAACTATCATGGACCGGTAGACGTGCCCCTTGTCTTCACCAAGGGCGAGCCTCAGGCCGATCTCGCCATATCGCCGCAAGCTTCCCGTCAATCCCGCATTCCACAAGACGATCGACATCGCCGCGAGGAAAATCCCCATGATCGCATTGGAAATAAATCTGACAAGATCGAGATAATCTGACAGCCCACTTTGTTGGCGAAGCGTTCCCATAATTGGAGAGAACTTTGCAGAAGCATTCGTGTACCGCGCATTGAATCGGGCAGTCAGTTGATCTGCCAGATCTTCGTGGTACAAATCGTCACGGAAAAATCCGAGAATCATTCCGGCGCCATCGGTCATATCCATTGCCGCCTGTACGTCCGAGAGATCGGCGATGATCGCACTGCGGTCCATTGGTCCCACTCCAAATCGGACAGTGCCGGCGAACGTGAAATTCACAAACGTCATGCTGCCGTACATTGTCGAACTGATCAATGTCGCCGTTTGCCCGGGATGTATATGAAGCTTCCCGGCCAAACCCTCCGCGATCAGGATCTCGCCCCGTCGTTTCGGCAGTTGTCCCTGCACGAGCGCAGGTCCGATGTTTAAAATGTTCCACTCCGGACTATTGGCGGACAACAGATCCACTCCCATGCCGCTGACAGGCACCTGTTCTTTTGTTTCGCCCATATCGTCCGGAATGTCGAGAAGTCCACCGAAGGTGATCCGCGGCGTCCAACGAAGATCCGGATATTCCTTCCTCAGCGCAGCAAGAAGCGTATCAACACCAAGGAGCGCGAGGTCGTTTGGAATTTGATCGGTCTTTTCCGCATAGGTCCTTGTCATGACACCGACATGACCCGTTTTGTAGTGAGCGGTGGTTTGTATCATACTTGACAGGGCACCGGCCAGCCAGGCATGCAGGAATACTGTCAGCGTCACGCCGGCAGCAACGATAATGACGGGAAACAGCGACCGGGAACGATCGCGGAGCAAACCCTTGAGGAGGAACCAGTTCATGACATTTTTCCTCTGAGTGCGTCCGTCGGTTTCAAATCGGCGATTTTTTTTGTGGGGAGAAAGCTGACAATCGTCGTCACGAGCAAGACCAGCAGCGTTGTTCCCATCACCAGTCCCACAGAATAGGCGGGAAAGAGTTTTTCGCCGAGCGCGAACCCGACGCTGTCGGCTGCCGCCGGCAGTTCCCAACCGATCTTCGCGGCGTAGCCGAGCAACGGGATACCGTACAGGGCTGCGACGATGGCGGCAAGAACGCCCTGAAGCGCTCCTTCCAGCGTGAAGAGTTCAATAATTTTTATCCGATCCATCCCCAGGGCCATAAGCGTTCCCATCTCTTTCCGGCGGTGGAAGATTGACAGTACTTGCGTATCGAACACGGCAAGCAATGCAAGTGAGAGAAGGACGGTGTAGAGAATACTACCCGTAATTCTTTTGCTCAGCACTGCCGCATGAATATCCTGGAGAAGATAGTCCAGACTTCTGAATTCCCATCCGGAAATGTGCTGAGGAGGCGGGACATGACTCTTGAGAATGACCATGGTCGCCTGCCCCGGCATCACGGCGAGCGATTGCAATCGATCCAGCGGAATCCACACCTGTCCGTTATCGATTTCCTGCACGGACGTTCTCATTACTTCCACGATTTTAACATCTCTCGCGTCGAATGTTCCGTGCACATCGCGCCATTGAATAGTGAGCTGGTCCCCTTTCTGCAATCCGATGCTCTTTGCCATTCTGCTCCCGATCAGGCCGGGAATGGATCCCTGATCGCCCTTCAGAAGAGATGAAGGAATAGAGAGGACGCTTTGATCCGGATCTATTCCTTTCAGGAGAATCGTGCGAAACCGGCCTTCCGGATATATCGTGGCCTGACGGATGAGGATTGGAGTCGCTTCGCTCTTCTTAACAAGTGCTTCAAGTTCCGGAGGAACTGCATCGTGTGCGTCAATCAGAGTCAACGGATCGTAGGGGTCGTACTTTTCCTGCCAGATTTGTCCGCCGCCGTAGAGTGCATCCATGGTCGCCCGTTCGACCTGATCGTTCATACCGGTATACACGCCCTGCAGGAAAATGATTGCCACGAATGAGAATGACAGCGCGACAACATTGAGCCACGTCCGAAGGCCGGCACCAAGAATATTTCGCAGAGCGAGTTTGAGAATGAGCATGGTTTACCTCACGTTCCTGGCTGCCCGACCGGCAGACCGGGTTGAATCTCATCCTTCGTGATTTTTCCGTCGACGAGCGTGATCTTTCTCTTGAGATACTGAATCACTTTCTCATCATGTGTGGCAAAAATGAATGTAGTTTTGAGTTCTTCGTTCAAAGCCGCCATGGTTTTCATAATATGATGAGAATTTTCCGCATCCAGATTTGCTGTGGGTTCATCTGCCAAGACAAGTTCGGGCTTTTTGACGATGGCCCGGGCGATCGCCACGCGCTGACTTTGGCCTCCCGAAAGCTGCGCCGGCCTAGAATCAGCACGTTCGGCCAGTCCGACCCATTCAAGGGCTTCCTTGACAAGCTTCTGACGGCGTGCGGCTTCCATCCCGAGCAGAAGCAGCGGAAACTCCACGTTTTCATACACAGTGTACACGGGAAGCAGATTGTATGTCTGGAAGATGAAGCCGATGTGGTGGTTGCGCAACCGAGCGGCTTCCTTATGCGAAAGCGACTCTATCTTTTGTCCGAGCACTTCAGCGGTGCCGCTTGTCGGAGCGTCAAGAGATCCGATGATGTTCAGCAGGGTTGTCTTGCCGGATCCGCTGGGACCGATCAGTCCACTGAATTCTCCCCTGGCAACAGAGAGGTTTATTCCATCCAACGCCTTTAGTGTGGTTGATCCAAGTGGATAGACTTTGTCCAGGTGTTCTATTTTCACAATTGATAAATCCTGAATTTCGGATCCGTTTATTCCTGCATTTAAACGCATATGTTTCCCTTTGCTCGTGAGATCGATAGCTTTTCAGTGGTTGAACACGACCATGAGTTGAATTCCCTTGCCGGCAAAAGTGCTGCCGACTCCCTGGTTGCCATTGAGCTGAAGGATGTCCGGATTCCAGAATCCAATAAAGTAGAGTGCCCAGTCGTCATACGTTCTTTGCCAGGATGCAAAGCGGTACCATTCACGGTTTGTCCAGTCGCGATAAAGAATGCCGGAGATCCGGTCCACAAGACCCAGCGGATAATTCAACGACCATGCGGAAAAGCCGATTCCAGTGGCCGGCCCGAAAGCGTTGGCCGGATTCTCGGATCGGAAATACTCCGTCAATATGTCCAGTCCGTTTCCAACGTCAAACGTGTAGTCGGCTCCCACCGTCCACTGCAGCTGATATTTTAATCCGGGGAATTCGGTTTGTTGGTGGACAAGCACAGCTTCAAACCAGACGCCGACTCCCACATCCCATTTCCCATCCAGAGCGTATCGATTTTCTGGAATCTGATCTGCCATTCTACCAACAGGAAATCCCGGGAGGCCGGCAAGATTCGCTACACGATGATGATAGGTGACGCCGATCTCACCGGTCGAAGCGGGAATCTGAAGTCTACCGCCGTACTCAACGGTTCTTTTGGGGGTCGGAACTATTTCCCAACCCTTCGTTTCGTTGTTGCCGTAGAGTCCCCACAACCAAACATTCGCATTGTCAGCGAAATAGTACCGGGCGAGCAGAGCATACACTCCATCCGTTAGTTGCAGGGGATCTCGTGGATCAACCCTGTCGAACCACATGAGCGGACGGAACAATGTTGCGGAGCCGAAGTTTATTTTCTGGAGGCCAGCCCTGATCTCGAACCTGTTCGAAGAAAGTCTGAATGAGGCTCTGTACGGCTTTATGCTTCCTTCATATTCCGGATGCTGATTCTTCACAGAGCTTGCGGATCCGACACCGTTGAGAGAAAGATCGATATCGGCCGACAGATCGTTGTCAAGTCCCTTTCCGATCGACAGTTCAGGAACGTAGCGCAGTCCGGATTGGGCGACCTGAGCATTGTCGGGATTCAAGGATGTCCATCCCGACACCTGACCATGCACCGACAAGATTTGTCCACATGCAGTGGTTAACCCGATACAGAGCAACGTGGGCAAGGCAATATAGCTATTCAGTCGTTTCATCAATGACCACTTCCTGCCAACACAAGAATTTCGAGATTGCTATCTCTTTGGTGACTTTTTCCATCTCGAAAGTAACATCTCAACAAAATGATCCTTGACGGCATCAATCGGAAACAATTCGGGGGCGACAGTATAATTCGCAGCAATGCCGTCGAAGAAAATGGCGATCAAATAACAATCAAGGTCGGGATTCTTCGACCCGAGCTGGGCAATCAGATCACGCAACCCGCCAAGATAAATTTCAATGTATCGTTTGCCTTTTCTTTTCACCAGTTTGCGCCACGCATCGTCGAGATTTAGTTGTAGAGTAAGGCGAATGAGCAATGGATCGTCTTTCATCACATTAAGCCATGCATTGATAAGCGCGAGGAATTTGTCACGGGGTGAGCGCGCATCATCATTCCCGAATGCTATAGGGAACAGACGCTCGAGCTGCTCATCGACGATTGCTAGAAGAATATCTTGCTTGGTGGCGAAATGAGTAAAGATGAGCCCCTTCGAGACTTTTGCCTTCTTCGCAATTTCATCTGCGGTCGTAGCGGAAAAACCCTTTTTGGCAAACAATTCGAGGGCCGCTGAGACGACAGCCTTCCGGCTTTCGGCTTTCATTTGTTTGGACAATTCCCTGGATCGTGGCGACATGATTGCTCCTGCCTTGTTTTGAATGACCGCTTGGTCAATATAATACATCGAAAAAAGAGAGTCAATAACTTTGCATATCATTATATGCGCAATCTCTCAAAATTGGCCATTCCATGGACATCTGACAAAATCCGACAACTGCAAAAGAAAGTGGTTCGACCGAACTGAGTCGATCGAACCACGCAGGAAGTGTCGCCCGTTACAACTTGATGTCAGACTTATATCTTTAGGAAAAGAGGAACACCATGATTGTTTGCGGTCAGTAAACAAAGAGTACGCTTGCACAAACGGTGAGCTGTTTGTCCGTAAAGCTACCACCCTTCTCGAAAACATTGTGATTCGAAAAATCGAGACGAAAGTCGCCTCTCACGACGAATTCGTTGGCAGAACGGAATTCCGGCGTATGCGTGACCTCGCGCAGCTTCTGAGTAACGCCGGTACGGGCGCCGTTCTGGTTCTCAAAATGTTCGCAGCGCAGCGCCAGTGCAAATTGTCTCGATGCGTTAAACCGGAAATACGCTGCGGTTATTGCTGTTGTTATCATTTTGTTCCGGGCCGTAAATGTAGTTAGCATACATGCTGAGCCCTGCGGCGGGAGTAACTGCCAGCTGTCCGCCAATACTCTTCGATCTGTTGTTATCAATCGAATTGTCCCATCCGTTCACCACCATGATGGTTCCTGCAACGGCATCGCTGAATGGATAGGCCATGCGTACGCCCGTGTGAGTAAAGGGAATCGCATACCCGAACAGAAACGAATGCGTGGCGTTATCATTGTATCCGTCATATCCCTCAATGATTTCATACCCGAGCGGCGTGACGAACTTACCAACGTCCATGGTAAGACCACGGCCCGCATTTGCAATATGCCGGACGTACATCTGATGAAAATCGAGATCTCCGATATCGAGCCCGCTTGAACGGGCAACTTTCGCCACAGACGAACCGGCAGTGAGATGGAAACAGAAACCGACGTCACCGGGATTCACAGCTAACTTTTGCAGTGAAAGCTCGATGACGTCGATCTTGAAGCTATTGTCATCCGTATCAAAAACCCGCATTTGGTTTTTTCGCGAGTCCGGAACGTTGGCATTGTACGAAATACTCGCCGATGTGAAGCCGTTTATCACGATGTTTTCAAACCAGGGAGTCTTCCTTTGTGCATCACTCGAATCCTGCGCGCAGGCGATGTTCATCCACCCGAGCATGCACAATATGCCGAGAATGAGAATTGTGCGAACCATATGGGACTTCTCCACCGTCCCGGGTTCGATTATTCTGCAAGGTATGCGGTTTCGCCGTGCAGCGACATGTCGAGGCCGTCAATCTCGTTCTGATCGTCAACACGGACAGGCGTGATTTTGTTGATCAGCCAGAGCATCCCGTACGTGAAGACAAACGCCCATGCGGAGGAGATAAGCACTGCGGCAAGTTGTTTCATAAAGAAGGTAACATTGCCCATAAGCAGCCCATCCACACCAACTGTGGGATTGAACGAGGTAGACGCAAAAATCCCAAGCAAAATAATGCCTAGAAAACCGCCAACACCATGGACGCCCCACACATCGAGTGCATCGTCCCATCCCAATTTGTTCTTCAGAGCCACGGCGTAGTAGCAAACCACACCCGCAATCATCCCGATGATAACTGCCGACGTAGGAGATACATATCCCGCCGCAGGCGTAATGGTTGCAAGCCCTGCGACAGCACCGGTGAGCAGGCCGAGAAACTTCGGTTTCCTCGAAGTCATCCAATCCATCAACAACCAGACGACTGCAGCGAACGACGCCGCTATGTCGGTATTCAAAAAAGCAATCGCCGTTACGGAATCCACGCGAAACTCGCTGCCCGCATTGAAACCGTACCAACCAAACCAGAGAAGCCCCGTGCCGAGTGCAACGAGCGGTATGCTGTGCGGCCCTTTGTCCGCAACCTTCCGTTTGCCGACAAAGATGACGGATGCGAGCGCTGCGATGCCCGCAATATTATGCACGACAATGCCGCCGGCAAAATCAAGCACTCCCCACTTCTGCAAAATACCATTGCCCCAGACCATGTGGACAAAGGGGAAATACACGAAAATCAACCATCCCGTCAGGAAGAGCATATATGCTTTGAACGTGACGCGATTGGCAAATGCCCCGGTGATGAGCGCGGGAGTGATGATGGCAAACATCATTTGATACGCCACGAAGACGATAAGGGGGATACTGCTATTGATCGGAGAAGGTGCGGTCAAGTTCACCCCGCGCAAGAAAGCCATATCGAGATTGCCGACGATCCCTTGCACGTCGCCGCTAAAACACATTGAGTAGCCGCACACATACCATATCACGGTTGTCCAACCCATGGAAACAAAACTTTGAATCATAATTCCGAGAACGTTCTTGCGCCCAACAAGGCCGCCGTAGAAGAATGCCAACCCGGGCGTCATCAACATGACAAGACTGCTGCACAAGAGCATAAAGCCGGTATTGCCGGTATCGAGAGTCATTGCAGTATTCCTTTCTGTAAATGAAAAAGACACAGCGGAGCGTGGGCGCACAAACCCGGCGGACCAGCGCCGGGAAAAACCATCGAAGCGCTGCGGAGGATGTACCATCACGGACGAGTGTCATTTGTCCGTGACGCACACCATAGTAGGAAGAGTGGTTGTGAAATTGTAGAAGGGAAGCCTGAAAGTTGTGTAGGGGAATCCCTACACCTGTGCCATCACGAACCGGAGGTCCGCACTACGTACTAGTCAATTAACTTGTGATCGATGGCGTAATGGACAATTTCAGCGTTTGTATGGAGGTGAAGCTTTTCGAGAATGCGTGTGCGGTAGGTGGTAATTGTCTTTTCGCTGAGATTCAATGCATCTGCAATTTCCGTCAACTTTTTGCCCGTCGCCATCATTTGCATGACCTGAAACTCCCGTTCCGACAATGTTTGATGCGGTAACAAGTCGGAATCGCGACCCAAAGAGAAGGCGATTTTCTCAGCAAGGGCTGCACTCACATACCTCCCCCCCGAGGCGACTTTGTGAATTGCGGCAATCAGTTCTTCGGCTGCACTTTCCTTGGTAACATATCCCGAAGCTCCAGCCTTCAGGACACGGATAGCGTATTGATCCTCAGAATGCATACTCAGCATCAGGATTGCCACGTCGGGATGTTCCCGTCGCACGTCCTTGAGGATATCGAGTCCGGTTCTCTCGGGCATCGAAATATCCAGCAGCAGCACATCGCAATCCGTGTTCCGAATTCCCCTCAACGCTTCAACGCCCGTACTCGCTTCTCCGACGACGCACAGGTCGGCATGCTTTGCCAGGATCTGCTGCAGTCCGGCGCGAAACAAGCTGTGATCATCTGCGATAAAAACTCGAATCATGTATGCGCCTCCATGAAATCACCCGGAAGAAACACGGAAACATTTGTTCCCTGTCTCAGCCCGCCTTTGATTGATACTGTCCCACGCCAATAGTGTGCCCGCTCCCTGATGCCGAGCAGCCCAAACGACCGGGAGTTGTGAATCTGCTGCTCGGAGATTCCTTTGCCGTTGTCATGCACGTTCAGCGTCACTCCGGCATCATTCAGCCGCAATTGAATCGTAACGGTTGTTGCACCTGAGTGCCGGGCAATATTCGTCAATGTTTCCTGGAATATCCGGAAGATCGCAGTCGATCGTGCCACATCGAGTTTGATCTCTTCCGGTACGATTTGGAGCGAGTAGTCGATGCCCGTCCGATGCTGAAATTCTTCTGCCTGCCATTCAATGGCGGCAGTCAAGCCAAGATCGTCGAGCAGCTGCGGCCGCAATTGCGTGATGATGCGCCGCACTGCTTTGATGGTCGTGTCACACACCTCCGACATGGAGGATATGCGTTTCTCCGCCGCCATCGGCGTTTGATGCAGTTCCTCTTTCATGAGTGCGAGATCCAGCCGCAGCGAGGAGAGCGCCTGTCCAAGTTCGTCGTGGATTTCGCGGGCCACGCCTTGCCGTTCTTCCTCGCGGACCGATTGCAAATGCGTCGAAAGGTTGCGCAATTCTTCGCGCGATGCCCTGAGTTCATCTTCAGCATGTATGCGATCATTGATCTCCTTCCGCAAACGGTCCGTGTACTCACTCATATTTTCAACCATTCTGTTGAATGTCCGCGCGAGCAAACCAATTTCGTCAGGGGACGAATCAGGAACGCGATGAAATGCGTCTCCCTTGCCGAATCGCTCGGTCGCCGAAGCCAGCGCTACCAATGGATGAGAGATCATCCGTGCAAGAACAACGCCGACGATGGATGCGAGAAGGAGAAGAGCAAGGCCGTTGAATATGAGTCGCTCGCGTAATGCCGACACCGGGGCAAGTGCTTCACGCGCATCAATCTCGGCGAGCATCACCCACCGAACTCCGGGAATGCTTAAAGGCGTATAAGAGCTAAGAACCGGGATGCCCCGGTAGTCATTTATGAGACGGGTGTTGGTGTGGCCCAACAATGCATCAATCGTTGCTTCAGTTTTTGCCTGTTGAAAGAGTATCGTTGTGGAGCGGGTCCGAATTTGCGCAAGCGTTGAATCATGTGTTCCCACCAGCTGAAGACGCTTAAAATAGGAAGTAGAATCCTGGACAAAGAATCGCGAGTCGTTCCGCATCGTAAAGTCAGCCCCGACAATATAGGTCTCGCCAGTCTCGCCGAGACCCTCCTCTTCCCATTTTGCACCGGAGGTCATCACATCATTAATGTCGTGGATGGATAATTCAAACAACAAGACGCCGACCCTCCTGTTGCCATCAAACACCGGAGAGGCAACGAAGGCAGCCGGCACCGAATCCACAGCATCATAGGGAGCAAAGTCGACAAGACATGAGGAGTCCCTATGGCTGGCAATGCTCGCTTCTGCAAATGCCCGCGCGATATTGGAATTGCCGTTACGGAGAGATGACGCTACGTCCTTCCGTCCGGCTGCAGAGTAGATGACGTCTCCGGATTCAGCATCTGCCAGAAGAATATCACTGTATCGGAATCGACGGGCATACTCCTGAAAGATCGGATGATATGTCGCATATGCCCGTGCATATTCTCCTGTTTGCGCTCTTCGCATACCAGCCGCCGGTGAATGCAATGGCTGTAGAGATGTCCGCATCTCTTCAGGGGAACGTGTTCCGCGGAGACTCCTGAAGCTGCGGATGAATTGACTGGTCGCTTCAATTGTAGTCTTGTCGCCGGCAAGCGTTGCAATGTTGTTCCGAATCTGATTGAAATACGATTCGATTTGCTGCTTTTTGGTCTCACGGATTCCGGTGAGACGCGCAAATGTTATCGCTTCGATCGCATTCCGTGAATACTTGAACGACTGCCAACCCGTCAGCAAAATGCAAAGTGCGGCAACAAGGAGGAGAGCAACCTGAAGTTTCGTCTTGAGCTTCACTATGGCTGGACCCGAACGTGGAAAAACAGGAGACTCAAATTGAATTGTTGAATGTAGGAGGAATTGGGGAGAGTAGCAAGCAGTGAGCCCTGCCATATGTCAATTGGCTGTATGCGTTCATGCTGCAGCCGGCATTTGGCTCAGTGCGTGTTCAAGATCGATCGGCTTGATTCTCCGATCGAAAGCGTGTATCCTGTTCCGATACGTTGGGCAAATTATTAGCCCTTGACAATGCATCGGCCCAATGAATGGCCGAGGACTCTGCCGAAGATACCTACTAAGCGATCCTCCCATTCGCCATTTCCACGATCAAAGGCGTTATGTGAAATTCTTTCCACCTCATCCGGTGTCAAATCAATCTCCCCGGTAATGCCATTAATTCTTGTTTGCAATGATCTCAAAAGATTTTGAAGATCGCTGTCATCTTTGGTGGTTGGAACTTGACGAAACAAAGCGCCAATCTCTGCAACATTCAAGCTCACTCTCATATCATCTTCCTCTCATTTCTTGAATTTTACCATGAAGACAACTGCCAAAGGAGCGGCGGCGAACTCCTGTGTGAAAAATTTGTTTCTGACGGTAGGTTGTAAATAAAAGCTCATCTCTTCATGGCTTTACGCGCGAACATTCACACAAACACCGCCCTTGCCCTCGCAACATGCGGCAAGGATTTTTCCCTTGTCGCAATCTGGAGCTCGGGCGGTATTATATGTGCCCCTCTGAGTTTCATAACCGTTCATGACAATATTTGCAGCGATGGTGAGAAATGTCTGCCCTGCTGGATGAGCAATCCTGTCCCGGGTATGTACACTCGATCTTAAAGTTGTTGTTTGAGATGTTGAAAATTGTCTGAAGTTTTTTATGTAAACGGACTGCCGACAATTCCGCCATTGCGAAAAGTTGTTTTCAAAATTGCTGTTCGGTGAAAAAAGCCAATTGGGACGGTCACAGCGAACCGTTGTCATGGGCATGATCAAGCTTGTTCCAGACTTTTCTCAATTGGCTTCATCGTTTTTTTCCTGCTTGAATTTATAGAAAGCAATCATTTTACTCCAACGGGATGCTCTTTCTGGAACAACACGGCCGCGTCTTGGTCAATGCGGTTCTAATTTGTTCAAAGTGGATCCCTGGATCCAAGTTCCTGGCAATATCATTTCGCAGCATCTACATATAGGTATCCATTTCCAATGAAAAAATGGAGAATTATCGACTGACAATTATTCAAAATTAAACCAAGTCGCTGCTTTTTCCAATATTTCCAATTGAATGACTATAATCGCAGAAATCGTCAGAATTGACCATAGAAAAACCAACAATTGAGTTTATTGCTACATAATTGCATATTGTGGCAATAGAAACAGCACCGCCCAGCTGCGATCCCATTCTAGCGAGGATGGTGATGGTGCTATTTCTCAGCTGCAAATCAGCATTTCCACCGTTCTTACACGATTGGTGGAGGGGGCGGTGGCGGCATAGGGTTGCCCCTATCTTCAGTAATTAGAATGATGGATTTTTTGCTTTCAATTGCCTGAGTGGAAGGGAATGTAGAACCCGCCAAACACGCAAGTAGAATAATTGTAATATTTGCTAGAAAAAGCCTCGCGGAATGTGTCATGACTGTTTTTCCCTATTTTTGTTTGAACTTGTCCGGAGTGGATTCTTTCCACCCCTCATCGTGTATGTATGCTCGCAAGTTGACAAAATGGAAAATCGGATCCCTTTGTCTTCCACTGCGCAGAATCGATTTTTCATTCCATACTTACCATCGTCATTATAGCAATCTCGTGGATCATATTATCCGTACCCTTTTCCTCTTTATTTGCTTCTTGGTCAGTGGACAGACCCTCACAGCCCAGCCAGCCCAATCCAACGCTTCCCAAGCCAGACAATTCCAGCTGACCGCCTACGAATATTCGAAAAAGGCGGCTTATGACAGTTCGATAATTTTATTTTCGAAGGCAAGGGATTTGTACCAGAAATTGGAGAATTGGGAAGAGCAGGTGAAATGCAATAACTTCATTGCCGACAATTTTGCAAGAAAAGCAGAGTTTGGACACGCGATGAGTTGCCTCAGCTCCTCATTGAAGATTGCGCAGATGAGACTTACGGCGGATAATCCAGAGCTCGCTCAGACCTACAATCTTCTGGGCTACGTTCATTATTACACCCAGGGATATGATTCCGCGGTCACTTACTTGCACCAGGCATTGAAGATCAGGGAAAAGAATCTGGGGGAAAACCACGTTGAATTGGGACATACACTCTATACGCTTGGGATCACATACAGGGCAATGGGAAAATACGACGAGGCATCTTCCGCGATCGACCGAGCATTGAGGATATGCGACGAAAGCGGCAGTAAAGAAGATGCTGCGATTTACTTGGTCGCGCTGGCAAACATATTCTCAGATAAGGGGAACTATGCCAATTCCATTTCCCTGTCGACCAGGGCCATCAGCCTTCTTCGGGAGCTGGGAAAAGAGAATAGCCGGGAGATGGCAAACTGCTGTCTCTGCCTGGGCAGAGATTTTATCAAGATGAACCAGCTTGCTAACGCAGCGGCCTTTCTGACAAAATCTCTTTCGATCAACAAAGCACTCTTTGGCGAAAGCCATCCGGCGGTATCAGCATGCTATTCATACCTAGGAGATATCTCCGCCCTGAAGGGTGACTACGATCTTGCCATTCTCTATTATGCCAAGGCGTGTGAAATTATTTCTGAGGTGAACGGCGAAAATCACTCCAGCTTGGCAGAATTGTACGCATGCCTAAGCGATATCCACTCGCACAAGCATGATTTCCAGGCAGCGCTGAAATTTGCAGAGAGTTCATTACGAATTCAATCCCACAATTATGGCGATGACCACCTTCTGACCGCAAATAGTCTTGAGAAAGTCGCTCGCGTGCATGAAGAGATGGGAAATTTCACCGATGCACTTCTGTACTACCAGAGATCCTTGAAGATAAAATCCCGGGTAGCGGGGAGCGGCAGTGCTATCGTGGGGCAAGTCTACCTATCAATGGGCATCGCCTTTTCAAAGGCGAGCAAGTTTGATAGCGCACGATACTGCCTCGAAATGGCGTCGGAGATCGCCGGAAAATCGGTGGAGAATGACAGAGTCTTCGCAGCTTCGATCCGGAAAGCATTGGGCGACTTGCTTGTCAGGAAAAAGGAAATCTCCTCTTCTCTCGTGCATTATCAAGAAGCTATCGCTCTTCTCACAGGCGATTCAGCAGACACCTCGTCTAACAGGATGTCCAGGGAAGGACGCACGCACCCGGAACCGCTTTTATTAGAGTGCCGTGTTGCAAAAGCCAAAGCGTTGCAGTCATTATATTCCACATCGAATGCAATGAAACACCTTGAGGCAGCTCACCAGGAATACGAGCGGGCGATCAATGTTATTTCGACAACGAGGAAAAGTTACAGGGCGGAAGGATCGAGAGCATTCTTCGGGGAGGAGTGCTATGGGATCTATAAAGAGGCGGTCAAGACTGCATTAATGCTTTACGCCAAAACGAACGATTCTTTCTATAAGGTCAAAGCGTTTGCGTGCGCAGAGAGAGCGAAGGCAAATCTTCTCAACGACAAGATGCTCGATGCCGATGCGATCCGCTTTTCAGGTGCTCCGGAAAGCCTCCTCGAAAGAGAAGCTTCATTGAAAGCGGGTTTGATGTTCTATGAGACACAAGCTGAGAAGGCCGAAAAGAACAATGACACGGTCAAGGCTAATGAATCCCGAAACGAGTATTTCACGCTGACACTTAATTATGGCAATTTGCTCGACACTCTTGAAGCATTATATCCGCGTTACTTTGAACTAAAATACAAAGATGATCCCATCGACATCGGTCAAATTCAATCATCGCTCGATTCGAATACGACGTTGATTGACTATTTCTTCGTTGACAGCACTCTCTGCATTTTTTCTATTTCGAAGAAATCCTTCGACATAACACTCAGAAAAGACGCTGAGAAGATCACCCAGACCGCAGCCCGCCTTCGTCGGTCCTTGAAGACGTTCGACGAACAAGAATATCTCACTACCGCTCCCCGGCTGGCGCGGATGGTGTTACCTCCCATAGGGCGTCAGAGAATCGGAGATCACATTGTCATCATTCCGGATGGAGAACTGTACTACATTCCGTTCGAGGCACTGCTCACACGACCACAAAAAGCAGACGCAGCTGTCGATTATAGGACGTTGCCGTATCTCGTAAGAAAGTATGCAATATCCTATTCGTATTCTTCCACCCTGTTCGCCAAACGGGGAAAGACAGATCGCATCTCGAAGGAACCAAGCTTCATAGGCTTTGCACCCGTTTTCAGCGATTCGGCGGACAACAATCGAGTCATCGCCTCAAATGAACCGTATGGACAAGCAAGCGATGGAATGAGTACGTTAAGGTCAATTTCGATTGACGGCAAAAAATTCAATCAACTGGAGTACACGAAGACTGAAATCAGCGGGATCGCACAACTATTCCAAGAGCATCATCTGAAACAAACGATCTGCCTGTACCGCAACGCGAACAAGCAGAGCTTCAAGCAGCTCACTCATGAATACTCCTACGTCCATGTCGCGAGCCATGGATACGCGGACGAAGATCATCCGGATCTCTCCGGACTCCTGTTTTCGCCTCCGCATGATACGCTCGACGAAGATGATGGAATACTACGAACGCGTGAGACCTATGGATTGAATCTGGATGCGGACCTCGTGGTGTTGAGCTCCTGCGAAAGCGGCGTGGGAAAACTTGTAAAAGGTGAGGGATTGGTCGCGCTTACCCGTGGCTTTTTCTACTCGGGCGCGCGCAACATTGTCTTCTCATTGTGGAAAGTTCCCGACAAACATACGAGCGATCTCATGACGGCATTCTATGCTTGCTTGCTCTCAGGTCAGGACTTTTCAACGGCAATGCGGAATGCGAAGTTGAAAATGCTCAATAACCCGTTGAGTGCCTTCCCTACGAAATGGACCGGGTTCGTGCTTCTTTCCTCAAACTGACGGCCAATCTCATTTTTTCAGGATTTTTCCCACAAAGAGCAATTCATCATTGCTCTCCAGTTTCCAATAGTAAAGACCCGGCTTGAGTATTCCCCTGAATATATAGGTGTCCCTTTCAGTCTTTACTGAATGGACTTCTTTACCCGCATTGCTGAGAATTTTTAGGATCACCTGGTGCCCCGGTGCATGAGTCCATTGGAATGTAATGCTCTCTCCCACCTCCGCATTAAGCGCTGGCGATTGGATCTCGACTGTGCTTGACCGATACTCTGTTCTGACTAAGTCTTCAAGCGACGGCAGCACAGTGAAATTGTTCGCGAATAATTTCTCACCCTCTTTGACCAATGATGTATCACCTGGAACTGTGATCTTCGAAACACTCGAGGCGACAATATTTTCCGCATTCTTGTCCGGCTTCTGCCAGTAGAGCTGATACACTCCGTAGAATCCGAGAGCAAGCAGAAAGACTGCTGCAATCCGAAAAATCAAAGGAATTCCTTTCTTCCCCGATTTGGATATAGTGCCAAAAAAGGGATGGGGTTCTTCCATCTCGTATTTTTCATCCTCAAGGAGAAGAAAAAGTTCCTCGATTTCGATCTTGCACATTGAGCACTCTGAGACATGATCGCGAATTGCCGTGGGGATCTTGCCTAGAGATTCGAGTTTCAGCGCATCCACATATAGTGCAACCGCCTCTTCCGAGAGGTGCGAGTCTTCTTTAAAGAAATTCATCACTTCCTTTCCACTCCTTTTTCTTATATGTATCCGATGCCTATCCCTAAATGGAGGAATACATTTCAAAGAGGATTTTGAGGGTTTCTTTGTCATATGTCGAGCAATGGGGCGCTGCGTTCAGGAGCCGAACGATCTCCTCGCGCCTATCTTCCGTCCACCGCCGAACAGCATCCTCTGTGTTGTTCTTCCCTTCGTATTTGTTGAGGATGGGGGTAATGATGTGATACACCTGCTTCAAAAGCCTTCGCTCCTGGTGGAACCCAAACTGGTCAAGAAGCATCGTGATGTCCTCTTCGGAGCAACTAGAAAAACAGTGAAGAATATCTTTCCTTTCGATTGGAATCTGAAAACAAAGTTTGGCGCAAAGGAGCACCCGCCCTTGCTTCTTTGCATAATAACCGAGAATTCTCTCAATCCTCTTCAGATCGTACTCGATCTCCAGATGGTTCGTTACCGTTTCCTCTTCAGTCGAATCTTCCTCTTCAAGCGACAGCATCTTCATTTCCCGGCATTGCTTCTGATAGATCTTCAGACACGAATTCCTGACAATAGCGGAAAAATACGTCTTGAGCAGGGCCTTGCCGTTGTACTGCTTCTGGATGGTCCCGATTTTCTTCAGAATATCTTCATTGACCATCTGCACGATGTCTTCGAAATCACTCGCGTGAAACATCTTCGTCGCGATGTATTTCTTCACGATGATTTTGATGATCTCCTGGTATTTTGCCATGAGCGCATCCGGTCTCTCCGCCAGTAACCGCTCATCCAATCTGTTTTCGCCGAGCAAAATGACTCTCCACTTGAGTAATCGTGCAAACGCTGAACCTGCGAACTCTTGAGTTAAAGTACGCAAATCAGCGCTTTCATTCAATTTGTCATCGTGTCGGTTGAACGCTCCCGCGAAACCAACCGAAACCCCCATTTTCTCCAATCGCGGCTCTCTCCCGGATGTGTTTATATTATAAAGAGGGGAGCACGATGATTGAAAACGGCCTGTGTCAGCGAGATGTCGAGCCTATTCATCACCCATTGATGGATTCGAGGAATTTAGTAATACTGTTCCCTTCCTGCTTCGTCCTGCAAGGGCACACCGGGCCAGAGAGCGTGTCCGCTCACGATCCCGAGTTCTCCAATGCATGAAGAATCACATCCTCACCGACATGCCAATGCTGGGAATGATAGGCCACAGATACTGATCTTTTCGCAGAGGCATACCGTTCCCGTCAAAAGAATAGCGGTAGGACTGGAGATTTTTCACATTGAAAATATTGCTCACGTCGAGGAACACCGAGGTGGAGAACCCAAAGAGACTGAAATTCTTGGTAGCCCGAAAGTCTGTTCTACTGTACGAAGGAAGTCGCTCAGAATTCGGTGCGCCTGAAATCCATATCCATGTTTTTCTTGTCGGGTCATAAATCGCGGTGGAGGGCGTGAAGGGATAACCGCTCCCATAGACAAAGCGGAGATTTAAACTCCACTCTCTTCCCGGCTCCCATGTGCCGGTGGCGGAGAGCGTGTGCCGTTGATCCGAATAACGCGGATGCCATCCATAGGTGTCATTAAGAATGTCCTGCTCCGCGATCAGATAGCCATAGCTCACCCACCCCGAAACATCGGGGGCAGAGTACATCAGATAGAAATCAAATCCCTTCGCAAAACCGACTGCGTCGTTTCTCCTTGAGTAGTAGAGAAAGCCATCACTGGTTTGGACTGCATTCATCAGCTGATCATATTTTTTGTAAAACCCCTCCAGTTTCACTTTGCAAAATTTTTCCAAATCTTTTCCAATATGTGCGGTATAGTCGAAACCGGCCGTATAGTGGATGGCCCTCTGTGAGCGTGCATTGGTGTCTGAAGCAACAGCGTATGTTATCTGACGATAATTCGGCGATTGATAGTAATGCCCCCAAGCACCGCGAACGGTCAGGCCTGGACTCAGGCGATAGGCAAGCTGGATGCGTGGACTAACGGTCATTTCTTTGTCGAGATCAAAGTAATCCATCCTCCCGCCGATGTTTGCAATGGCAGACTCGGTGAATTGGAACGTGTTCTCCACAAATGCCGCGGCTTTGAACGAGCGGGTGTTCATCTGGTTGTTCACCCAGTCCATTGGATTTTCAATTTGCTGCGCGCGCGTGGTGTCCGGATAATTATCCGTGTTATGCCATAAATAAATCGTCCGCTGAAATGTTTGATCTTCGTAGTAGCGGATATTCTGATAAACTACTCCTGCCTTGATTCCATACAGCGGTGAGAGTTGATGATCAACGACGGAATTGAATTCCATCGTCCGGATTTGAAGCGTGTTATGATATTGCTGTTCGCCGAGGGAATTATAGAAATATACCTGTCCTGGCCGGACTCCGGTATAATGGTAATAATACTGAGTCCAATAGCGCTCTTCCTCCCGCTGATCGTAGAAGGAGAATTCCGTCTTCACGAGAGTGGATGATGAAAGAATATTGATACTTTGAAGCGCGAACAGTGAACTGTAATACTGGGAGTGATTATCAGTAGAATCTCCGGTTTGCTGCGTATTGGTGAGGCCGTCGGAGGAACGCCACTGATAGGGACTATTCACGTGTGTCGTAGGGTCCTCGGAGAAGCTGTCTCCCGCATGGATGAATTTACACAGGAGCTTCTGGCCTGGAGCGAGCGAATATGCCACCACTCCCTGAACATCATAAAAGGCCGGATGGACATAGCTCCCATAGTCGAGCATTTTGATGATGCACTCCAAATAGCTTTTACGTGCTCCGAGGATGAACGAACCATTCTCACCCAGGGGACCTTCTGCAACCAGATCCGCGTCGGTGATGCTGAGGCTCGCCGATCCGGACGCCTTCTCACGATCTCCTTCACGGTATTCAATATCAACAACGGAACTCATCTTGTCGCCGTAACGTGCTGGAAAACCACCGGTCAGCAGATCCATTTTGCGGATCATTTCCATATTCATGATGCCGATGCTTGCGTTGGGAACTTCCTTTACATGATAGGGATCATAGACCTGCGTCCCGTTCACGAGCACAAGATTCTCGTCTTGATTCCCGCCGCGCACATTGAACTTGGCACTAAACTCGTTGTTGGTGGAGACGCCCGGCAGCAGCTGCACACTCCGCAGCACATCGGCAATGACGGCCGTTGTTGTCTTTATCTTTTCGCTTTGAAGCGTCAGTGCATTTTCCTGGATCATGTCGCCGGCGCTTTCCCGGTAGGCATAGACTGTCACATCCTGCAGCAGAACATCTGTTGCGGAGAGTGCAATGTCCAGGTGCATGGCGTGCTGTGCATCAAGAACAACGTCCTGCGTTCTGTATCCTACAAAGCTGCAGTGAAGGGAGTATTGTCCTTTCGGGACGGTGAGAACAAAGTCTCCCTTTCCGTTCGTTGTCGTTCCAAGCTGCGTCCCCGAGACGGTCACCGTGGCAAAAACGAGCGGCTCGCGTGTTGCACCATCGCGGAGTGTTCCGCGTATGATGACCTGCTCTTCGCCATGAAGATACACGAAGAGGCCGAGGAGAAGGAACGCAAGGAGAGAGATTCTCAACCGCATAGTTGTGCTCATCGGACCGGATATGAATGCAACGGCATATGCTTTCGTCATGAATTGTGAAGCACCGTGGAACAGTCTTCCAAATCGGGAGCTATTCTCAACGGACATCGTAGTATCCGCAATCCGAAGAACTGATGCCCCATCATGCAGATGGAACAGCATCAACCTAAGAAAGTCGATGGCAAAAATCAATACAAAGTCGACTCAGAGAGACGTGCTCCGGGCAGTGCTGAAAATAGGTGCTGAAAATAAGTATTGCGTGAGAGCCGTCTGTTTGGTACTTTAGAAGCCAGTGACGATACCATGCAATTCCCACAAAGGTGTATGCGATGAATGAATCGGCAATGCTCCGCATCTTGGCCGTTGATGACGAGGACTCCTTCCGGCTCAGTCTTGAAATGGGATTGAAACTTACGGAAAAATACGATGTAGATTCGGCCGAATCCGGCGAAACCGCCATTGAAAAGATCAAGACGAACAAGTACGACGTCATCCTCCTCGACAACAAAATGCCCGATCTGGACGGGCTTGAAGTCGTCGAATGGATGCACCAGAATAAGATTCACACGCCTGTGATCATGTTTACAAGCATGGGTTCGGAGGAAGTGATCATCGAGGCTATGAAACGGGGCGTATATGACTACCTCCGGAAAGACCAATTGCAGATCGGCCGCCTGTCCGTTGCAATTCAGAGCGTACACGAGCGCCACCGTTACCGGCAGCAGCTTCTGGAGCGTGAAGCGGAAGAAAAACTCTTCCGGGGAAAAGAGAAGGAACTGGAAGCACTCAAGACATTGCATGCCACAATTGTCTCCGTCAATCAACTCCTCGACCGGAATATGGGGGCCCTAGGCAAGATCGTAAAATCCCTTCGCGAGTCTTTTGTACCGTCCCTGCAGCCGGACCAGGCTGAGAACCTTAAGTCTGTGCTGTCGGAGATTGAGGATTATGTCGAAGCGGCGGCTTCAGGCATCCGTACGATTCGTGATATTTCGGCGCTGGAGATGCAGAAGGTGGATGAAATCCGCGGGGCATTCAAAATTGAACTTCCTACAGAAGAGACATAAGTCAGTCAACGCACGCAGAAACTGCCTCGAAAACCAACATGCCCGCTTTTCATCTGCGGGCATTTTTTTCATTGAGGTTTGAATTCTCCGCTGCTTGAAGCGGCATGTCATTCCCGTCCAAAGGATCCTGTGGACATGTTTCTAGCGGGAATCTATTCGATGGATGCCCGACAGAAGCATTCGGGCATGACAAATATTTCGTGGCATTCCGCTGGAAAATTCATTTCTCTGTGATCGCTGAGCCGCGTAGCGGTTGATGTCCCTTCACGGTTGCAACGAGTTTTTCTTTCTCCTCAGGATCGACTTCCCGTTCGAAGAACAACACGCCGTTCAAATGATCAAACTCATGTTGGAAATATATTGACGGCCCGGATCCGATAAAGACGTCGCCGTTCTCACGGGTAATGTCTTTCCCCGATTCAAGCCACACCGGCTCCGGGCAATTCAATGCGGAGATTTTTATCCGGCGGCGGCGCTTGGTAATTGCGACCATACCCGGAAAACTCAAGCAGCCGTCGTAATCAATTTCCCCTTCGCCCTCCGTCTCATGGATCACCGGATTGATATAGCCTAGCCATTGGCTCGTAATATGCTGCGGCGAGGGCTCCATCCCTTCTGCAACCGGGATGTGAATGATAAAGGCACGCTTGAAGATTCCGATCTGTGGCGCAGCAAGCCCTGCTGCTTTGTCTTTATGAAATGTATCGATGACAGCAACGAGTCTGCGGAGAATACTAATTCCTTCTTCCAGTGACGTGCACGGTTTCGACTTTCTTCTGAGTTTTGCAAGATCCCACTCGATGGTGGGATCCGATGTCAAGATTTCTTCTGTTTGAATTTCCATTGCGAATTATGTATATGCATTCATGAAACAGCCCACCGTGCAGCGGGGCAAAAAGACTTTTTGCCACAGAGAAGAACACGTTCTTGTGCCCACACTAGAACGTAGGAGCAAGATCATAAACCCTTTGTGCTCTCATTTTTTTCTCTGTGATCTCTGTGGCTATTTTTTTCTATTTTCTCTAAACATTTCTACGATAGCGCGAGTTCCGCCGACCTGCGGAATCACCGCAGTTTCCGCAGCGCCTGGTCAAAATCAGCGATCAGATCATCCACATCCTCCACACCGACGGAGATGCGGATCATTCCCGGCGTAACACCGTGCGCCGCGAGTTCCTTCGCGGACATATTGACATGCGATGAATAAACCGGAATGCTGACCAGCGTCTCCACGCCACCAAGCGACATCGCGTTAACGGCCACATTCAAACTGTCGCACACCTTGACCGCTCCCTTTGCGCCGCCGAGCACTTCGATGGTCACCATCCCGCCAAAACCGCTCATTTGTTTTTTTGCAATCTTATGATGCGGGTGAGAAGGAAGCCCCGGATAGAGCACGCGAATTACTTCCGGATGTTTTTCAAGAGCCCGTGCCAGCAGAAGGGCGTTTTGGTTTTGCTCGGTCACACGCAGTACAAATGTTTTGAGACTGCGGGACAGAAGATACGCCATAAAGGGATCGGCACAGCCGCCATAATACTTCGCCGAGACTCTGATCGGATCAACCAATGAGCGTTTTCCGCAGACGACACCTGCCAGCAGATCGCTGTGGCCGCCAATGTATTTGGTCGCGCTCTCAACAATAAGGTCAACGCCGAGTTCAAACGGCTTCTGATTCAGAACTGTTGCGAAGGTGTTATCGATGACGGTCAGAATCCGGATTGAGAATTTTTTCTCCGCGGCTTTGACCTTCTTCATGATCGATGTGATATCAACGACAGCCAGCGTCGGGTTCGTCGGCGTCTCAACATACACCATCCTCGTCTTGGGCGTCAGCAAAGCAGTGATCTCGGCCATAGCGCCTGAATTGGAATAGCGCACGTTGATATCGTTCTTTGGAAGAATATCGCGGAAAAACCGGTATGTACCTCCATAAATCGCGGGAATACTCACAATTTCCTCCCCACTGTGGACGTAGGTCACTACGGCGGTGGAGATCGCTGCCATTCCCGAGGCAAAGAGAATTGCAGATTCGGCATCATTGATCAGCGCAAGTTTTCCCTCGACATCATTCACCGTCGGGTTGTGATACCGCGAGTAAACATAGACAGAAGTGTCTCCTTTCGCATACCTAATGGCATCGCCCGAATTCTCGAATCTGTACGTAGAAGTCTGATAGATCGGCAGCGATACCGGCCCACGGTACGGATGCATTTCCGTCCCGTGAATAGCCTTTGTCGAGAGCGCCAATGTTTTCTTTTTCATATTTATCTTCTAAGTGTCCGATAGAATGAATCTGCTCATCTGGAGTTATTCTCTGTGCCCTCTGTATTCTCTGTGGCAAGTCTTCTTACCGGATGCTCCGTGCGCATAGCTCTTCGCCGCTGCGTAGATTCCTTTTTCTTTAAGATAATAAATGAGCCCCGTTTCTCAAAACTATTTTTCCATCTCCCCCGCCATCACAAACGCGCTATGGACCGGCGTCGGCATTTCTGTGCCGCGGATCGAACGCCAGATAATCTGATTGAATTCCACATCCGGCGCTTCATCCTCGCGCGTCAGATCAAATTCATCCATACGATCCTGTCCATACGCGCCGACCAGATTGCGATCATCCAGGTCGATAATGTTTTTCTTGCATGTGTACGGAGTCGGGTCGGGCACCGGTGTGAACGATGCCCACATCGGAAGCGCGGCCGCATCATATTGACTCATTGGCGGAAGGCCAAGGATCAATTCCATCGTCCGCAACATACCGGAGGTTGAATACATCGCATGATCCACTGTCCGCCGTTTGATGTACGGGCTTATGACAAATGCGATACTGCGATGTGCGTCCACATGGTCGGGACCATTTTGTGCGTCGTCTTCCAAGACAAAAATGGCGGATTCTTTCCAATATTTGCTGTGCGAGATGCGCTCAATGATTGTCCCGAGCGCAAGATCATTTTGCGCGACCATTGCCTTCGGTGTGCGGATCCCCCGCTTCGTCCCCGCCGTGTGATCGTTCGGCAGCCGGATGATTTGAAATTGCGGCAGCGAATCTCCTTTTTCGTACAGCGTAAATTCGCGCTCCCACGCCTCGGCACGTTTTGTGTCCAGATAGTCCAGATCCCAGCCTCGAAAATCAGGACACGTGTGATTCACCAATCCCTTTGCATTCGGTTTGAGAATTCCCTTTGATGACATACCTTCGTCCAAGAATTCACCATAGTTGCGGAAAGAAACATTGTTGCGCAGGCAATTGTCCCAGATATATCCCGCGCTCGGCGAAGCGATTCCCTCATATTCAAAATCATAGGATCCACCGCGTCCGCCGTACATAGTCGGCCAAGTTTTTTCCACATAGTCCGACGCGTACGCAGCCATCGACCAGTTATGACCGTCGGCACTGACTTCCGCATCGACATAAAAATTATCGAACAGTACAAATTCGTCCGCCAGCGAGTGGTGATTCGGTGAAACCTGCCTTCCGAAAATTGCGAGTGATGGATCGCCGTTCCCCTTCTCCATGTCTCCCAATACCTGATCGTACGTCCGGTTCTCTTTAATAATATAGAACACATGCTTGATGGGGCTTTGTTGTTTTGATGTGGACGGGATTGGATTGCCGGCAGTCCACTCCGCCGCCGCCCTTTGTCCCTGGGGGACATTTTGGTACACCGCAACTGTAAGGCTATCGAGTTCTTTTTTCACGGGGATGTTGATAAAGGAAAGAGAGCCCGTCAGGAGCGAACCGATGTACTCGCCGCCGGGATTCGCTTTTGACGACATCCCTTTTCCATTCGCCACAAGCAGCGTTCCTCCAGCCCGCCGGACGATGGTGGGATACCAACCAGTCGGGATGAATCCTTTTCCCCGGCTTTGCCCGCGCTTTTCAATATCGATTACGGCAAGACAGTTATTGTCGGCATTTGCGACATAAAGTGTTTCGCCGTCGTCACTTAACGCGAGGGAATTCGGCGTACTGCCGTTAAGTGCATCGGGAGAGAGTGCCACAATGATTGTTTCTTCCACAGTCAAGGAAACAAGATCCACCACAGAAACAGTATTGAGATTGGCATTTGCCACGAAAAGTCTATCGTTTTCTTTCGACAAAAGCATCTCACAAGGATGATCTCCCACCGGCACCGTCTCCAGCAGGGTAAATGACGGAACATCCACCACCGCAATGTGTGCCCCACCCCACACACTCGCGTACACGCGGTTGCGCTGCGAATCATAGGCACAGGAATAAAGCGGCGCCGGCAGAACGATGGAAGCTGTTACAGCTCCGGAGGGAACGGAAATTTTATACAGAGTATTGTTCCATTTTGCTGCAACAAAGAGAGTCGTGTCGTGTTCTCCCAACGCAATGCCCGCAACAGAGACGTTTTCAGATACTTTTTCTTTCCAGAGAGGAATGGACCGTTTCAGAGAGACACGATGTCCATCCAGAGAGTACTCATGGACGACGTTGTCATTTCCCCCGGAAACAAAAAATCCCTTTCCATCCCGTTTCATGACAATCCCGACCCATGATTTTTTTATCGCGACGGTTTCGATAACCTTCTTGTGATCCACATCCACAATCATAATAGATTGTTTGCTCTCTCCATTATTGATAAGCACCGCGGTTTTGCCGTCGGCGGAAACATCCATCCCGAGAGGAAAATCTCCCGCATCCACGCTACTGCCCGCCGGGGAGAGGCACCATCCATTGGAGAGAAGCATTTTGCCGTCTTCGCGTTTGCCCGGTCCGGCCGGATCATTACGCAGGAGCGGCGCGCAGCATCCGGCGCAGAAGAATAGTATTGCGAACAATAATTGGAAAACCATGCGGTTCCTTGTCATTTGATACTCACTCCGTTTTTCGCTATGTTATTTTATCAACATTCTTGTTGATACGATGGGAGATACAACGCCAAACGTAATATACGACGATTTTCAGCGGGAAGCAGTCCCTCACATGGATGCGTTGTATCACTACGCGCTGCGTATGACAGGCTCCAATGACGATGCAAAGGATCTGCTGCAGGAAACCTACCTGAAAGCTTTCCGATTCTGGCACAAGTACGAAAAAGGGACGAATGTCCGGGCTTGGCTGTACCGCATCATGAAGAACACCTATATCAACATGTACCGGAAAGAAGTAAAAGAACCGGCCATGGTTGATTTTGATGAGATCAAAGATTTCTATCATGGCATGCTGGACGACTCTGTCGACGGGAGCGACTACCACGATGAAATATTTGACAAGATGTTTGATGATGACGTTTCCAAAGCGCTGGAATCACTGCCGGAGGAGTTTCGGACCGTTGTGCTGCTGTGCGATATTGAAGGAATGTCATACGAGGAAATCGCGGAGTTTGTCAGCGTGCCTGTCGGAACGGTTCGATCGCGGCTTCATCGGGGCCGAAAACTGCTCTACACGAAATTATTCGACTACGCCAAGAAGCGGGGATTTTTGGTGGATGATTAACTTTCAGGAACCGTTTGCAAGCCGGTCACCCAGCCAGCGCGGCAGCCCCGCATCGATAATTTTTTTGCGTGCCGCCGTAATGTCATATGGTTCACGGATGTGCTCAAGGTTCCAGTCCTCGGTGTCGAAGATGCAGAAACTCAACCGGTTGTCATGATCCCGCGGCTGGCCAATACTTCCGACGTTGACAATAAATCTCTTTCCCCGCTCTAGTGGTTCCCCGGTGACATCTTCAGCGAAAATTTCCGGCACATGGGTGTGCCCAATCCAGCAAATCGGCGTTGAAAAGGCGGGAAATGCGGACGCCGCATCCCGATAGCTCATCATATAGTCCCACTCCTCAGGCTGCAGTGGTGAGGCGTGAACAAATGTGCACTCCCCTTCTGTCATGACAAATGGGAGAGAGTGCAGGTATTCCTTGTGAGTCTCCGTCAGATGCTGCAGTGTCCATTCGATGGCGTACTTTGCATTACGGTTGAAACACATCAGCACGTGCCGGTCAAATAGCGCACGGTCGTGGTTGCCGGCAACAGCGCGTACATGGTGGCTCGCGAGAAGATCAATACATGCGCCGGGATCAGCGCCGTATCCGACGATATCTCCCAGGCAGAAGATTTCCTTGATTCCTCTGGATTGGATAATTTGAAAGGCAGTTGTCAGTGCTTCAAGATTTCCGTGGATATCCGAGATGATCGCAATCTTCATGCGTCCAATCTATGCAAATGAAGTCAAAAAGGAAAGTCCGCCTCCTGTCAAAATGACAACTGTCGCGTATGCCGGGACCCCGAAAAAACAGCTTGAACTCAACCCTTTTTTCTCGTACTTTATTGTGTAATTATTCTCATGTTGAATTCTTGGAAAGAACTCCAATGGCTATTCCCTTTATTGATCTCAAAACCCAGCAAAAACGCATTCGCACATCCATTGATCAGCGCCTTGCAAAGCTCCTCGAACATGGCTCCTATATCATGGGTCCCGAGGTTGGCGAACTCGAGAAGACGTTGGCCGCGTATGTCGGCGTCAAACACTGCGTTTCCTGCTCCAGCGGCACGGATGCCTTGCTGATGCCTCTTATGACGTATGGTATCGGAGCCGGCGATGTGGTGTTCACGAGTCCATTCACCTTCATCGCAACAGCTGAAGTGGTGGCGCTCCTTCATGCAAAAACTGCATTTGTGGATATCAATGAGAGAACATATAATATCGATCCATCTAAGCTCGATGACGCTGTAAAAAAATACGCCGCCAATCCCTCTCTGGGAAAAATGCGCGGCATTATTCCGGTTGACCTGTTCGGCCAGACAGCCGATTATGATGCAATTCAGACCATCGCAACCAAGTACGGCCTATGGGTAATGGAAGACGCTGCACAGGCGTTTGGTGCAACCTACAAAGGGAAAAAGAGCTGCAGCTTCGGAAATGTCGGAGCCACATCTTTCTTCCCTGCAAAACCCCTCGGATGCTATGGCGACGGCGGGGCAATATTCTGCAATGATGATGAAATGCACAAAGCACTGGTTTCCATCCGCGTTCATGGCCAGGGCGAGGATAAATACAATAACGTCCGCGTGGGTATTAATGGCAGAATCGACACCATGCAGGCAGCCATCCTGCTCGCAAAGATGGAAATCTTCGACGAAGAAATCGGTTTGCGGAATCAAGTCGCCGATCGCTATTCCAAAGCGTTGCAGTCAAAATATGTGACACCATTTGTCGCAAAAGACTGCGTCAGCGTCTGGGCACAGTATTCAATTCTTGCCGAGAACCGTGCGGAGGCGATGGGAAAATTGAAAGCGAACAATATTCCGTCTGCGGTCTATTATCCGAAACCGCTCCATCTGCAGGATGCCTTCCGCGACCTCGGCGGAAAGAAAGGCGACTTCCCGATCAGCGAACGCATTGCCGAAAAGATTTTCAGCCTCCCGATGCATCCATATTTGACAACTGACGATCAGACCATGATCGTGAATGCCTTGATGCAGTAAGAGATTTGCTGCCGCAGCGCACAGTGTGAGAGACACTGCTGCCTGCGGCATCTTTCTTTGCTCCCCCACACAACCTGACGGTCTTCATGACAGACGAACTCATTGCCCGCCTTAAAAAAGTCAAGCTGCTGGCCACCGACGTGGATGGTGTACTGACAGACTCCGGCATGTATTACGCAGAGAACGGCGATGAGATGAAGAAGTTCAACACGCGCGACGGCATGGGAATGGTATTGATCCGCGACTTCGGGATTAAAGTGGCCATTATCACCAGAGAAGATACGCGCATTGTCGAACGGCGGGCAATGAAATTGAAAATCACCGACCTGTTCCAGGGAGCGCGCGACAAGGTAGCGGCGATGGAAACACTTATGAAGCGCCACGGCTTTCATTGGGAAGAGGTTGCGTTCATCGGTGATGATGTGAATGACCTCGAGCTCCTGAAACGGGTTGGATTCGCTGCCGCTCCGGCAGATGCAGCACCCCAAAATAAAAAAATTGCACACTACATCACGGAGAAAAATGGAGGCGAAGGCTGTGTTCGCGAGATATGCGACATGCTTCTCGAAGCGCACAACGCATCCATTGTTCCATGAAGCGCGTCCTGTTCATTACATACTTCTGGCCCCCCTCCGGCAAAGCGTCCCTTCACTGGCCGCTCTATGTTATCAAGCACCTCCCGCGAGAGAGCTGGGAAGCTACCGTCCTCACCGTCGATGAAGACACTTTTTCGCAGCGTGATGAAAGCCTGCTCGCCGATGTCGATCCGTCGATGACGATCCTGCGGACGGCAGCTAACGATCCATTTACATTGTATCGCAGATTTCTGGGAAAACCGGCAGATGCACTGCTCATCGCCTCGGAGACAATCGCCACCGATAACACCTCGTTCCGCCACCGCCTTGCACTGTGGATTCGGATGAACCTCTTCGTCCCGGATGCCCGGGTTGGCTGGTATTTTTCGGCAGTCGGCAAAGCATCGCAATATTTGAGAAAGCATCACTTCGATGCCATCGTCTCGATCGGGCCACCGCACAGCGCTCATCTTATCGGCAAGAAACTAAGCAAGCGGTTTCACATTCCACATATTCCAGTGCTGATCGATCCGTGGGTGGATATCGCTTATTACAAAGGATTCCGTCGAAGCGCTCCGACACTCGCGCTCGATAATTATTTCGAGCGATCCGTCATATCCCACGCAGCCGCGGTGGTGTATGTGACGCAGAGCTCCCGTGAAGAATATCTGAAAAAGTATCCGGGGACTCTTAATAAATCTCATGTACTTTATTGGGGATACAATGAAGAGTCGTTTGAGGGACTCCAGTTCGGAAATGATTCCGGCGTAGAGATCCGCCTGCTCCATGCGGGGAACATTTTTGACTTCCAGAATCCCATCTCGCTCTGGAGGAATATCGCAGATCTGGCGAACAGCGGAAAGAAGATTTCCCTCACCTTCATCGGTACCGTAAGTCCCGGAATCCGCCATTCCATCGAGGAACACGGACTTGGAAACATCACAAAATATCGAGGATTCCTTCCTTACTGCGATGTCCTTGCTGCGATGATGGATGCGACGCACTTGCTGGTCTGTGCGTCTGAAAAAAGACATGTGCCGGGAAAATTGTTCGAATATCTGAGAACGGGAAAGAAAATCATCGCTTTTGGTGATGACAATCCGGAAGTTTCATCCATCATTGCCGATGCAGACGCGGGAGCATTGTTTCCCTATGCCTACGCCGGTAATGACATCTTTGCAGAGGTAGACCGCCATTTGCCTGATATTTCAAATGCCCGGAGGTTTAGTAGAGAAGTGATAGCGAATGACTTGGCGGAAATCCTGGAAGCAAATTGCGAATTTCTTCTCCCCCATTCGTAATTCCTTAAAACCTGTTCATAACCTCGACGACGCGCCGCACATCTGCTTCGGTATGAAAGAATGAAATCGGCAAACTGAGTGTCGTTGCGTGGATTTCCTCGGAGAGAGGATACTTTCCTGCGAATACCCCCTCCATCGCTTTCTGTTTGTGCGGTGCAATCGGATAGTGGATATCAGTTTTTACACCATTCTTTAGAAGATAGTCCTTCAATGCATCCCGCTTCGGATGGCGAATATTGAAGATGTGATAGACATCGAAAAAGTCGGGATGAACTGCCGGCACAATGAAGTCCTGTTTGAGCCCCTGGCGATAGATGGCCGCGAGCGCCCTCTTGTGCGCATTGATTTCGTCCAGCCTGCGAAGTTTCACAGAGAGAAATGCCGCCTGTATTTCGTCCAACCGCGAATTGTGTCCCACCACTTCATTGTGATATTTTACGTCCGAGCCATAATTGCGGAGACGGCGAACCGCAGTCGCGATTCCGGGATCATCCGTTGTGACAGCGCCGGCATCGCCCAGCGCACCGAGATTCTTCGTTGGATAGAAACTGAAAGCACCGATACCAAAGGTGCCTGTCATCTTTCCCTTGTAGCGTGCACCGTGTGACTGTGCACAGTCTTCAATCACTGGAAGATTGTTTTTGCGAGCTACTTCCATGGTGGGATCCATATCGCAGGGTTTGCCATACAGATGAACAACAAGAATCGCTTTTGTCCGGGACGTAATAGCCTCTGGAATTCTAGATGGATCGATGTTGTACGTCCGGATATCCGGTTCCACCAGCACAGGCGTAAGACCGGCGTGCAGCACGGATAGAATGGTTGCGATATACGTATTCGACGGAACGATGACTTCAGATCCGACAGGAAGATTCAATGCTTTGAGAGCGAAGACCAGGCCATCGAGACAATTGCCGACGCCGATACAGTGTTGCGTTCCGATGTACCGGCCAAATTCGTCCTCAAAAGATTTCACCGCACCACCAAGAATGTACCATCCGCTTTCCAGAACAGCTCCGAATGCTTTTCGATATTCCTCGAAGAAGGGCGCATTCAGCTTGCCCAGATTTTCATACTCGATCATTTGTATGCCTCGAAGATGTAGTCGTCTTTGTCGAAATACTCCGACGCCATCACCAGCAGAACAGCGTTCGCCGTAAAATGATGCATCGTGTGCCAATCTTTTGGTTCCAGAATCAAGCACTTGCTGGGATGATCCAGAACGTAATCATGTTTCAACACACTGTCGTTGTTCGACACAATGCAGCTTCCCGCAATGCAGATAGCTGCCTGATACGTTTTGTGATGGCGATGCCCGCCGCGGACAGAATCATCCACGCCGTAGATATAAAATATCCGTTTCACCGGAAAGGGAATTTCCCGCTCGATGACGGTGAGATTCCCGCGCTTATCCGAGTGCGTCTTGAGTTCAAGTAGATATGCCATTTACGCCTCCAACATTCGTCTCAAGGGAAACACATTATAGATTCCAAACAACTTCCGGTACACAAAAAGAATAGGCGTCTTCCAGTTCCTCGCCCGCGGGGATGAGCCATGCGGATCGAGAGAGGTATCCACGCCTGCAATACTCGTCCGGGCCCGCTCCAGCTCTTTTAGATACGGGACATACAGAAGTCTCTGCACATCCTCCGTGAGAATCCTTCTCCCCAATTCCACAGTTCCATCGGCAAAAAACCGAACGTAATGATAATGGTAGAACACGACGTCAAATTCTTCACCGGTTGTCTTCTCCCGCCCGAACAACCGGTCGTTCTGCAGAATCACATCGTACTGCTGAACATTCCATGCAGCCATTCCGCCGCCGAGATGCTGCAGTACATGGATGCCTTCAAACCGGCTCGTCCAATCATCCAGATACAATTGATCTCCGAACTTGCCGTCTTCGTAGCGGGCATAGCACCATTCAAGGCACCGCCCACGCCACCAGCGGAGGGCTTTCAATCCACGCTCGTCTTTCCGGAATGTTACAAACTGTACGCAATAATTGCCGCTGATTTTTGATTTGTCGTACCGTGGAGTATATCTGTGCTCTGTGATGATGACGGAATTGTTTCCCATTTCCTCAAACAGCGGAAGTGGAGAACTGAAGAACATCATGTCTGCATCCAGGTACGTACAGATCTGTTCGTCATAGTGCTCCAGGACGTACAAAATTGTGGAAGAGGCGCACGTCCAGCAGTACTCACCGCGTGTCCGGCCGGTTTTTACCCGCAGCAGCTGGTCATCTTCAAACTCATTGAGCGAAATGATCGTCGTATGTTCAAGTCGGAGCGCACGAAGAATGCGGTCCGACCGATCGTCAAATGCAAAGATGTAGAGATGGAACGACGGACAGACCCGTTCGAGCGAATAGTACAACGTCAGTCCGCGGGAGAGATAATTGGAATCGAATAATGTACAGAAGACCATTTTCATTCTGTTATCAATTTTGCGATCTTCTCAACAATTGCCGGGAAAAAGCGAATCGCGGCAACGCTATACCTGAGGCTCCGCACCGAAGCCCGTCCCATGCGTTGGAAAACCGGATCGTCAAACAATTGAGCCCCTTTGCGCGCAACGTGCAGAGCAAATCCGTGCTGTCGCTGGATGGTAGCGAATATCCATGCCAGCAGATACTCTCGAATGGAGAGGGATCCATCGAGCGTATTCAAATACCCGACTTCCGTCCAACCAGGACTCGTTACCAACGAGAACTGAAGGAGCTTGCGCATGAACGATGAGGACGAAAGAGAGTCGAGATCGACTGCACTAAGCCGCTGGGATCCTTTCATCGTCATGTGGGACATCCAGAATGGCTGCGTTTCCATAAATCGGAGCAATTCGTGAAGCTTGTCCTCTCCGGTATATGAATCAATGATACCCGGTTCGAATTCTGCCGCAACAACTTTTTTAAGCACAGCATCGTCCAGTGAACGAAACAGCCGAAGATCCGTACCCTGTGAATCGGTCTTGAACCAGTCGATGTAGCTGATGCCGATCTCTTTCATCACATTCGGCAGCGTGTTCGACCTCAGACTCAGCGTTTCAACAATATCAAATTTTGGCGCGAACGACCACGGACGAAGCGCAAGCTCATCGGGCTTGAGCGTGCTGGAGCAGTACGGCGAACGGGTCAGAAAAAACATACACGCGTCGGAGACGGTATCGGAAAGGATGCACTTGTAGATGAAGAGCTTGCCGTACGCTCCGGAATCGTCGGTGACGTAACCGAACTCGCGCTGATCGGCGTCAAACGCTATGCAGACGGAATGCCGTGCCAGTTGTTTCCACTGGCGGTACAATGTGCCGGAAGCGCCGACGTCCAGCAGCACGGGCGGGCGTTCAACAAATTCTTTTCGCCGCAGCAATTCACTGATGATATTCATAGTTTTTCGATAACAGATGTGTGATAGTGTCATGAAGACGGCCGACGCGCTGGCTGAGAAAAACGGGCCTGCGATGGTGTACGTGGGACGCATGACCTAAAGAACCGTTTTTCAATTTCTCGCAGAGGAACGCACAAATGCAAAAAAAAATGACCAACCGATGACTTTGCGTGAGTTACAATTCCTTCATTTTTTTCTGTATAGCGACAAACTCTTTGAGAGGCATCGCCGGTACACCTGCCCACGTTTCATTGTCGGGAATATTTTTTGTCACAACAGCTCCAAGGCCGACGGTGGCGCCCTTTCCAATATGCAGCCCATTCATGAGCGCTGCCGACGGTGCAATCCAACCGTAATCTCCGATTTCGGTGCTCCCGCCAATCATCGCATGAGCGATAACGGCGGCATGTTTTCCAATAACAACGTTATGTGCCACGTGTACAAAATTGTCAATTTTCGCCCCCTCGCGTATCACCGTATTGGATAATGTGCCTCGATCGACACTTGTGTTCGATCCAATTTCGACCCGGTCTTCTATCACAACACTGCCGATGTGCGGAAACTTTTCGAGTTCTCCGTCGTCATTTCGCGAATAGCCAAATCCATCTGCGCCGATGACCGATCCCGCATGTATCATGACGTGGCTGCCGATTTGCACACCATCGTAGATATGGCAATGCCCCCAGATCACCGTATGCTGACCAATGGTAGATTTCCCAACATATGAAAACGGTCCGATATAACAATGGTCCCCAATGGTCGCTTCAGGGTGGACAAAAGCAGTAGGATGAACACCAACAGGCAGCGGCCGCGCAAAATATTTTTCCACAACGCGCAAAAACACCAGCTTCGGTTTTTCAACAACCACAAAACACTTCTCCTTTTCCAATCCCGGCGGAATGGAGAGTTTTTCGTCGCACAAGATGATGAGAGCGCGGGTTTTTTGCAGATCGATATTTTTTTTTGAATTGACCCACACCAACGCTCTTTCGTCGGCCTCGTAAATTTGGGCCACTGTGGCAAACGACTTCCCTTCCGATTGGCCGACGAAACGATAAGCGCCATCGACGACGGTCAAAATATCTTCTATTGTATAGTGCTTCATATTTCACCCTCTATGACAATCCTCAAATAATCCATCGCACAACCTCAAAGGCTTCCGCAAAATCGGTATTAATTTGCGTCCCTCTTGTCCGCGCCCACCCTTTGATGAAATCCTCCGTCAGGTATTTTCTATGAAGCTGGGATTTGTATTCGTGGAGCGCCTTCACTTTCGTGTTCACATGTGACTCATGTAAAATGACGAACGACTCGGTATTGAAGGAAATATTGTTCCACAGCAGTTCATAGCCAAGGATGGTGCTGTTCTTAAACGCACGGATCCCTTCTTCTGAAACGGTGTGATGATCCTGATGCAGATCATTCTGGGACGGGAGGAAAATCATTGTGGGATCGACATCTTTTCTTATCTTAATGAGTTCTTCCAGAATCTCCTGCCGGATATAATTTAGTTTCCGGACTTCGTGCTTAAAAATAATGAGATGCTCGGAATTGATTCCGAGCACTTTGGTGGCCGCCTTTACTTCAACTTCCAGCGTGTTCTGCGGGAATCCGGCAGGCAAGGACTGTTCCGCAGTAGAAAATGCGATGTAATACACGTCATGCCCTTCTTCGGCAAAACGCGCAATTGTTCCGCCGCATCCGAGTTCGCCGTCGTCGGTATGAGGGGCAAGAATCAGGATTCTTTTTTTCATGGGATCAGGCCTTCTTGTATAGAAACTGTACTATATGTGAATGAAGCACCTCCGCGCGCCTTGCATAGGAGTGATCCCGCAACGTGCGCTGCTGACCCCTCTCTGCGATGGATTGAAGCTCTTTTGGGTGATCGACAAGCCATCGAATTTTTTCAACGCATTCCTCCGGACTTCTGAACGCGACAATTTCAGAATCAAGGTCAAATAAATCCCGTAAATCCTGCTTCCAGTCTGTCACAAGACAAGATCCGACACCGGTGGCCTCAAATAATCTGATATTTGCAGCAAAAGGACCCGAGGCATTCCCGTGATAATTGAAGACCATGCGTGACGACGCCAGCGCTTGAAACATCTCCCGCCCATAAACCGGCGGTTTGGCTTTCATCAGAATCTCTTTAATTCCTACCGGGCGCTTCGGATACTCCCAAAGCAACAGACCCTTCTTCAAGCCGGGAATTTTTTTCGCCACCGATACCAATCCGGCTTTTCGCAGCGAGTGCGCGACGAGGTAGGCAAGACGGCGCTTTATAAAATCTGCTTCGGAAAGAGATTCGACATTCACAAAGAGGTCTATGAGAATGCCGCTTTGAATCAAGGATTGCAGCACGCTCTGCCGCATCCCGTGTCCTTCGGCGCCGGCAAAGAGCGAGCCGATAAAAATGAGATCTGAAATCTTTCCAGACATTGAAGATATTTCCTGAAGAATCGCCGGTTCAAATGCATGCCGCTGCAGAATAGCCCGATAGCCGCGGGCAGTGAGCTTTTCCACAAAGAACGGGGAACAGCAGAAAATGGCATCGCAGCCGCGCAGTGCTTCTTCCTGTTGCTGCGTCATCGGCGAACAATACCACCCAATCACATAGCGCACGCTGGGCACTCTGCGACGCATTTCGTCGATCCATTCACCGCTAAATCGAATGCTGTCCTGAAGGAACACCACCTCCGGCTTCAATTTCTCCAGTTGCATAAACAAAATCTCGTCAAGCGATCCTTGCACACCGTGTTCCACCGCCCAAGCACGCTGCATCGATTCCGCGTTGGCGATCATTTCGTGCGCGTCGGCTCCCAATTCCCGAAGATGCACAGAATAATAATCCGACCAGCCGAATCGTTTTGAGAGCAGAAAGTGGAGTTGTTCTCCATACGTTGCAGCAGACATAGCCGGATGTTCAGCATAACAAGAAGCGAGAAACGCCTTGTAGTAATTGGTGATTTTGACGAAACGATACATCGAAGATTTGGTTTCGGTCGTTGTGTGAATAATAAGAAGGACCCGTACTTTGGCGTACAAAGTCCCGAAAAACGTTTCCTCTTGAATCTGTAGAAGTTACACCGTTGAGAAGTTACAAGAAATCAAATGGAGAGGCAAGTTCAGCATATCCTCTCATCTCTTCCGCGTCAGATCCATGAGAATCCCCACCCTACGGCGAACCGCCGGGTCATCATTTCCTTCCGATTCGCTGCTTCATCAATAGAAAAATCTTCTTTGTCATATCCATGACATCGTCTGACACTTGGAGGCCATAAACAACAGCAACAAAGAGCACTGTAATCATTCCGCTCCGCAGAATAATGTCCGGAACGACAGATAGTTTCGTCGACACCAAGCTGCTCAGAAAAATTATGCCCACCCCCGCGAGCAACATCTTTATGGTCCCGAGGGAAAACGGCTGCATGTGATACTTGAGGTAGATAAAAACATAGCGCATGGTGTTGAAGAGGAAAATCGAAATGGCGGCCGCTACGGCTGCTCCCGTCATACCAAGGAGCGGGATAAGCAACATATTTGCTCCGATGCCGATCAATCCAAGCAGCACATAGAATACCAGGTCATACCGGTAATATTTGGACGTTCCGATGATCTCCGCATTGATACCGGTCAGCATATCGAACAGACGTGCCATGCCGATGAAGAACACTACCCACTTCCCCTGTACAAAGACGTCGCCGTGCGGAATCAGCCGGAAGATATTATCGATATTGCACCAGATGACTATGAAGATGAAACCGCCAACGATTAACTGATTGATGGAGGACTTCTTGTAGAGCGTCGCCAACAGCGGCCGGTCTTCATTCTTATTTGCTTCCGATACCAATGGCACCAGTACTTGGGAGAGAGATCGCTTCGGTATCTCAACAATTGTTCCGATAAAAAATGCAATTGAATAAATGCCGGTGCTCTTCAATCCGCTGTACGCACTGAGCATCAGTCCGTCGATGTTGGCTATAATCGCTCCGGAAACATTTCCCATAAGAAGAAAACTGCCGAATGCCAACATCTCCTTGGTTTTCGTGTGCGTGAAGATTTCACGCTGAGGCCTCAGAAAAAGGACTCCTTTATTTTGCAGATAGAGAATGAGCACTACCAGTATCAATCCGTACGCACCCACGATCATGATGATGAATGTATGGAAGCCGATTACTTTCAACAAAACCAAGAGGAGGCCGATACTAAATGCACCACGGATAAACGTTTCACGGAGGAAATTCGGGACAACGGGCATTTGCTGTATAATGGAATAGGCTTCAAAAATAGTCCAGAAAAGTACTATCGCAGTGAAGGGAAGCAAAAAATAGAGATAGGACACGAGCATCGGAGCCGCCACGATGTACGTGCCGTACACCCAATCCTTCGCAAGAAAAAAGAATGCAAGAAAGAGGCTGTAGCCGAGCGTCCCTATGAGCAGCAGGAAAAAAAGAAAACCATGGTGTTTCTTTTCCCGATTGTTGAAATACGGGAAGAAGCGCCCCGGCATATTCCCGGATCCAAGGGCGGCGAATGTCGCAAAAAGAAATGCTGCATTCACGAGCGTCCGCGTCAGACCGATTTGTTCTTCCGTCAATGCCAGCGGATAGAGCCACAAGGTGTTGATAAATCCCAAGAATGCTCCGAGATATGCCAGCACCACCATCCGGAATGACTGTCGAATCACGATTCCCATCAGGCAGGGTGCTCCTGTGATTTAGACGTGAGCCGATGCACAACACAATGGACGCTGCCTGACCACTTGATTATTGTGTATGCGCCTGGAACATATTTCCAAAGAGATAAGATCGCCCAATTCAAAAAGAGCATGAGCGGATTCTCCGAGAACATCGTCCGATCGGAATAGCCATCTCTATTGAGATAGAAGAATCGAAAGAACAACTGAGACGGAGGTGGAATATATTCTTTTTCACGGAATACAAGAACGCCGTCCTTCATGGAGACAATCCAGCGATGATACGGCACCGGCAACAAACATTCCGTCAAAGGTCCCGGCGTTTCCAGATATCCATTTTTTGCAACACGGGACATTTCAGCACACAGCAGGGAGGGATCGTCCACATGTTCTGCGATATGGGAAGCTATGGCAAAATCGAAGGACTTGTCTGCAAAAGGCATCTCCAACGCGTCGCCGGTTACAAATGACTTGTCGGTAAATTTCAACACGATGGGCGAAGTACGATGTTCGGTCTCACCTGTGTACTTGTCGAGCAAAACATTTGCGCGGGGATGCGGTTGATGTCCGCTGCCGATGTCAAGCACGCGCCACTCCGGAAGAATGCGGGCAAATGTCCCGGTATTGCCGCATTTCCACGAAGTGAGTGCGGTTCGGTACAGGTCGTATGTCTGCTCCGCAACGGACGTCGGACTGAAGTGCGCACGCCCGAATTCCTGCAATGCAGTGCGGTCGTACTCCCCACTATGATCCAGCATGTGAAGAATTGCTTTCTCCAGCTGCGAAAGATTGTTGCGTTCAATAAGAATGCCCGTTTCCGGTGTCACGAAATCCTCCGGGCCGCCACAGGCCGTGGCAATAACCGGAATGCCATAAGAGATTGCCTCTGCTGTGACGACAGAAAAACCCTCTTCATTACTGTTGAGTATATGAAAATCTGCCGACGCAAGAAGACGCCCTTTCTCTTCTTCGGAGAGGAAACCACGGAAGAATACTGCTTTGTCGAAAACATCCAATGTCGATGCAAGTGCGCGCAACTGTGCCTCCTGCCCGTCTTCTCCGACGATATGAAATTCAATCTCTTTTCTTCGCTGCGTATGGTAGATTGCGGCAACCGCGCGAATAATATCCGCAACATTTTTTCGTGCGATAAGGATCGAAATATGGACGCAGATTTTCTTCCCGGAACGAAGCTGCTCTTTCGGCGCCACGGCAAGCCGTTCGTCAATCTCTACCACATTGGGAATGACACGGAACTTCCCTTCAAATCCACACATCTCAAGGTAACGGAGCGACGCTTGCGAATCGACATTCATCATCCCGCTATTCCGGATGACAATCTGCCGCAGCATCCGCAGCGGAATATGCGTTGATTGTGTCACGCCTTTTACAAAATCGATGTCGGGAGTCGAGTGTTCTGTAATGACGTATCCAAGGCCGGCGATTTTTTTGAGGAACAAAGCGAAGTATCCAGCCCGATCTATCACATTGACATGGGCGAGCGTCGGATAGCCCCAGTCCTTTTTGATGATCTTCCAGCCCATATAATAAGATTGGAAATATCGGATGTTGTACACAATACCACGGAGCAGAGGCAATCGCCCGGGCCGAAAGTAGACAACAACGGTGTACACGCCATTCTGTGTTGAACATTCATGATCATATGGACTTGAAAGCTGCGGATCTTCTGCGACGTGGAGTACGGCAACATCACACAATGCCGTCATCGCTTCGGCCTTGCGACGGACGAAGACGCCAAGAATTCTGGCGACGCGGCTGGGATACCAGCTTGCAAGAAAGAGGACTCGAAATCGTAAAGGGGAAATCATTTTTAGAGTATCCTATCACCGAACATTCTTTCGCCGGATTTCAAAAAATCCGACTGGCATTCGATGCGGTTCATTCGGAGAACATCCGCCTGACACGAGAGTGAAAAAAACTGCAGCCGCGCAGAACTGCAGCGAGGATCTTCAGCCGCTATTCGGAAATAGGCCGCACTTTCCGCCTCTTTCGATATTCCATTCCTCCCAATACTGCCAGACCCGCCAGCAGCAGAATGTTGACGCTCAACGAGAGCGTTTTTCCAAGAGAGAATCCGCGTGGTTCAAATTTCATCGTCAGGGTATGAACACCAGTGGGGACAATCACACCGCGGAAGAGATAGTTCAGCCGCAGAATGGGCACCTCCACATTGTCGACGAATGCCTTCCATCCTTCAGGGTAGTATGTTTCGCTCAGGAAGAGGAGATTGTTTCCCGTCGCGTTCACCTTCACTTCCAAGTCCTGGATTCCTGAGCGAACAAACTCCGCGGAAGCACCTTGCCGTGGAGGATCGATTTTCACTTTCGGGTCTTCCATGACAAATGCGACCTGCTGGGGATTGAACGACATACCCTTGATTCTATTGAGAATATCCAATCCGCCGGCAACTTCATACCGATCGACAAAAAACGTGCGCGGCATTGCTGCTCGATTCAAAAATACCGTTTTGTCGCCTTCCTGGTAGACACGCATCATCACCTGATTTGAATCCGGTCGGTTGCTGATGATATATTTTACATTCATCAGACCCCAGAGTAGCGGATTGCCAAGTCCGATAACGTCGACCATATCCTGGTAGGCGCGCATCTTCGCTCCTTGATAGCCGTACGCGCTCTGGACTCTCCAGTATGCGAGAAGATTGTTATACGGAGGTGCACCGTCTTCAAACTCCAAGACGCGATACGCACTTGCATCGCGCTGGATAAATTTTACATATCCGGGTGCAATCAATGCACTTTCTGTAGCTTTCTTGTCATGGGTATTCATCGGCTTGGAATCAACGCGCCAGAGGTCTATGATTACTGCGAGTACCAGTGCGGCCGCAAGAACCGGATATTTCACCATCCGCTGGCGATACAGATAAAACGCCCCGAAGGCGAGAAGCAGCACCGCCATTGCGACGGCAACATCCGTTACAACTCCATCCGCAATAAACTTATAGATTTCAGAAAGAACCTGCGGCTGGAACGTTCGCGAAAGCGTCTGCGCAACTTCCTGTTCCGGAAAGAATGCAGAATACACCGATACAATAACATCACGCAATACAAGCGCTACAACAAAAAGAATTCCCATCGCACCCAGTGCAATTTTCCAGCGCTGTGCGGATTGTGCCGACATCACGCTTTTTGCGTCCTCCGCCAGAGAGGCTACACCATAAGCCGCAAGCAGCGGTACAAACATCTGCACAATGATAAGGATCATGGAAGGAATGCGAAACTTGCTGAACATCGGGAAATATTTAAACATGGGATCAAAAAGCAGGGGGAACTCGCGTCCATACGAGATTATCAACGCAAGCACACTTGCGAGCACAAGATACTGCACAAACGGATTCTTCCGATTGCGCACGACACCGATAATTGCAAGAACCAGGATGACGATCCCCATATATTGGGGAGCATCGGTAAACGGCATCTGGCCGAAATACGTTCTGACCTGGACCGGCTTGTTTTGAGTAAGCACTCCCTGATATGTTTGATCGCCGAAGCCGTACAACGATGGAATAAGAAACGTAAATGTCTCTCCCGGAGAGAATGACCAGCTTGTTGCATAGTCATAATCAAGTCCGCCCTTTGAGGATTTTGCCTCCTTGGCCGGGTCTTTGACTGGATTCTGCACAATGGGATCGGCACCGCGCATTGAGTACGGAGCATATTCCAGTGTGGAAAGATATTGATCCCCCGTCATAGCAAAGGCAATGCCCGTTGCAGCGGCAAAGATGAGGCCGGAGCGAATATAGCCGATCCATTGTTCCTTCTTGATCAACGACCGAACCAGAAAGAATAGGTAATAGAGACCAAGGACAAGATAGACGTAGAAAATCATCTGCATGTGCGACGGCAGCAGCATAAAATGTATCAACACAATTAACGCGAGCGTATCAAAGATGGTAAATTTTTCGTGGAGACGATCGAGAAGGAGAAAAATATACGGAAAGAAGGCAAGCACCGGCACCTTCGTCATGTGACCCACCATGACGAGCACAACGACATACATGGAAAATAGCGTCCCCAACGATGCTATCAGCGCGGCAATCCTGTTCCGGACCTTTTGATAGGCGAACAAATAGACGCCTATGCCAAAGAGCAAATAATAGAAGAGCTCCCATCCGACATCGAGATTGTTGACGAGGATGGCGAAGACGTGCGCGGACCATCCAAGCACAAGTGCTGTGACATCAAATGCGCGCTCACCGGAAACTGTCAGGCTGGCATACGCAGGCATCCCGCAAAAAATGTAGGGGTTCCAGAGCGGGAAAATATTCTGATCCTTTGCATCCTGCACATATGTTTTGAAACTCTGGGAGGCAATCGTATCGGCCTCTGCGAAAACCTTTCCGTCGAACACCACCTCGCGGAAAAAGAGGATTAATGCCACCAAAATCACAATAACTGCCGCTGCGTGTTGATAGCGCACTGGAATGATTTCGGACTCCCTGCCGGCCGTCGGTTTCTGTTGTTTCTCTTTTTTTGCCATAAACACTCTTCCCGTTTAAGTAAAGTGTATCAAAATACGTCTTTTGCGCAAGAGTTTCAACAATTTGATTCTGCGGGTCCTCTTCGGTATATTTGAGTCCATGAAAGAGCGCCATATCCACATTGCAATTTTCTCAACGGTCTTCGCCATTCTTCTTTGGTTCTCAATTGCGTTGACCTCTGAATATCAAACGATCATCACGCTTCCGCTTGTGACGGAAAACCTCCGCCCCACACGCGCTCTAGCAAAACCGCTCCCGACCTCTCTCACGCTAAAAGTTCGGGGAACCGGATGGCAGTTGTTGCGGCTGGAATCGCTCCCTGATTCCCGATACGTCCTCGATCTCTCCGATATCTCCTACCGGAAGAGAATCGTCACAAAAGACGATTACCTCGAAAGACTCCGCCTGCCGGTAACATTGCAGATTTTAGAGGTCCGCCCGGAGACGCTCTTTGTCGCGTTAGACGAGAGGGTCAGGAAGACCGTTCCTGTTTTGCCGAAAGAAGATTTCGGATTTCGGGAAGGGTACGACATTGTCGGCAGCGTCCATCTGACGCCGGATAGTGTTACCCTCACCGGAGCCCAGTCCCTTCTTCACGACATCTCCTCGTGGGAGACGAAGACGCTGCACTATGCAAATCTGAAAAATGGAATTGAAACCAGAGTGGATGTTGCGGATACGCTTTCCTACGGTATTACAGCTTTCCCGACCAATGTTCTCGCGCAATTCGATGTGCAGCCTACGGCAGAAAAATCTTTTAACGATGTGCCCATAGAGGTGAACCACGTTCCCGATGACCGCACGGTCGTTTTAATACCGCCAAAGATCGGATTTGCCATTCGGGGGGGGGTGAATCAAATCGCTGCGGTTGAAAGGAAAGATTTTAAAGCATATATCGATTTTAAGACTATTCTGCTCGATACTACTGGAAGACTCAAGCCTTCCATCAGCGGGCCACGCGACATTCGCATTGTCAATCAACAACCCGAATTCATTCAGTACGTGGTCCGCAAGTAAATAATCCTAGAGCGCACCGATAAACCGGAAGTACACACTGACCGGCGCTCGTTCATCCGTCCGCCACGCAAATCCCAGTCTCATGCCGTCGTCGTGCGTGCCAAGTGCGAAGCCGACATCCGATTTGAATGCCGCCACGTTGATCGCATCAAATCCGTCGATCAGGCTTTTATTCGTTGCAACGGTCTTCACTGCACCGGCGTCTCCGAAGACGATAAAATCGAAGGACGACGGCCAGAAGGTCACGTCCCGCAGGGCGCGGCCGGAAAGAACGAACTCCAAATTCCCCAACACCATGCGATTCCCGGCGAATTCTTTGAAGCCGTAGGCCGGCATCGTGTTCGCTCCACCCAGTTCAAATGATTTTTGCGGAATTAAATCGCCTTCCAGTGTTCCGGTCCGCACACGCACGTTGGCAGACGCATAGGAAGAAAAGGGTTGATAGCGCCGTATATCGAGCACCGCCTGCTTGAAGTTAAAGTCTGCGCCGAGTTGATCACCCGCAACTTCTGCTCTCACGAACACATTCCATCCCTCCCGCTGGCGCTTGATCCGCTCCAGCGTGCTGATCCCGCCGGAGAAAACCACGCTGCGCATCCATCCCTCGACGACCGCCGGGTTATTACGGAACGACCGCGTCTGGCGAAACAGCGACCAGTTGGTTCCGTTTTCCAGCGACTCGTATCTGTCAATCAGATACTCCAGACGAAGCTGCGTGGAAAGTCCCGGTTCCTTGGAATAACGTGCTCCGTGAACGGAAAATCCTTCGCGGCCAAAATAGTCACGATAATCCTCGTGCCAGAGCAATGCCACCAAATTGTTTTCCCATAGCTTTATCAGCCAATCATCTTTCGTATCGGTGATACTGTGCGCTTCGGTCCCGACTTCATACAGTGCATCGTCTGCAGCAAATTGACGATCAAGACCAAGATTGAGTCTCCATTTGTGCATCGCAAAACCATAACCTGCGGAACCGTATCCGGAAATGGTGCGTCGTCCGTCCCAATAAAATTTCTTCTCCGCTCCCAATCCGAAGAAAAAACCTTCCACTCTATTGTATCGAAACGTGAGATTGTCAGGAAACATTTCTTCTTTCAGCCAGAATTCGTTGAAGGATGTTACAGCACGGCCGCGTGACGGGCGGAATTCATCGACTTCATCGCCGAAGTAATAGGTCTCATCGGTGTAGCCGCCGAGCTTCCCTTCTTTGGATGTATGGATCTTTCCGTTAATCGCACGCGCATTTCCAGTGATGGAAGCACTATCCACGAGAAAAAGATCACCATTCAAAACCGTCGCATTGCCATCAATGGTACCAGAAACACGCAGCACACCATTTTTTACCAGAACATCACCTCGAACGGTATCGTCCTTCGCGACTTCCATGTCCCCGTTGAACACCAGGGTTCCCGGCGCGACGGGAGTGCTCTTCACTTCCTTATCTTCGAATCTGCTTTCAACGTAGTCGGAGATCCGCGATTGGATCTTGTTGATGAGCTGCTCAACAAATTGATCCATCTCTTCATCCGACTGTGAGGTGTCACTCATGATGGCGGAAAAACGGTTGTAAGGACGCTCACCAGCTGTGGCGGTAGTCGCCGCAAGAGTTGTGACGATGATGCTGAAGAAGGTATAGTAAAGTGTTCTCATGGTGACTATTCCTGTTGATCGTGAGTACTTCCCGCACATTCCCATTTTTTACGCCGTTTTCTGTTCAAAAGTTGCGAAGTTGCGTCTGAATGGGCATTTTGCTATACTTGTTGAGAGGAATGTATGAGACTTTGCATTAATATTGACCATATTGCCACACTTCGACAGACCCGCGGCGGCTCTGTCCCCGATCCGGTAGAGGGCGCCCGGCTCTGTGAACTCGCCGGCGCCGACGGAATTGTCTGTCATTTGCGCGAAGATCGCCGCCATATCAACGATCGCGACGTCCGAACGTTGCGCAAAACCGTCACCACCAAGCTCGATCTGGAGATGGCTGCGACAGAGGAAATCATCGGCATAGCGCTGGACGTTGTTCCGGAATTAGTGACGCTCGTGCCCGAAAAACGCCTTGAATTGACCACCGAGGGTGGGCTTGACGTGGCGGCACAGCGTTCCTCCCTCTCTCACGCTATCCGCCGCTTTCACGACAAGGGAATCCTTGTTAGTCTCTTCGTCGATCCGGAAATCGATCAGATCGAAGCGTCGAAAGAAATCGGGGCGGACATGGTCGAAATCCACACTGGCGATTATGCCAATGCCACCCTCTCCGCTGAACAGCAGACGCTGCTCGAACAAGTGCGGTCGATTGCAAGTTTGGGGAAGTCTCTTGGCCTGGGTGTCAATGCCGGACATGGGCTGGATTATGTGAACGTCCGGCCGATGGCTCAGATCTCCGCCATTGACGAAATGAGCATCGGCCATTCAATTATTACGAGAGCAGTATTTGTGGGACTGGATCGGGCGGTCAAAGAAATGAGAGCAGCCATCGATGCTTCAGTCGCCCATCGATAGCTTGCGCATCTGATCCCTCAGCTTCGCGGCTTTTTCGTACTCTTCCTTGTCGATTGCTTCCTTCAACACATTCTGCAAATGTTCGAGCCGAGATTCGTGCCGCTGAATTTCAGGCGGCAGGTCGGATGCAGGCGTTTCGGATGTCGACTCGGTGTCGAGTGTGATGCCGGCCTCCTCCATGATTGAATCCGCCACGTACACCGGCACACCAAAGCGAATCGCCAGCGCAATAGCATCACTGGGGCGGGAGTCGATTTCTTTCAGATCCGTCAATGTTTCAATCGTAATCTTTGCAAAGAACGTTCCATCCCGCAGTTCATGGATAAACACTTCCTGCAGCGTCACATCCATCGCCTCAATAACATTCTTGAGCAAGTCATGCGTCAACGGACGCGGCGGTTTAATCCCTTCCATCTCCAATGCAATCGATTGGGCCTCAAAGGCGCCTATGATGATCGGAAGTCGGCGGTTTCCGTCAATTTCTTTGAGAATCAGCGCATACGCGCCCGCGCTCGACGGGCTTGTTGACAAGCCCAGAATGTTCACCTGGATTTTTTCCACGTTGTCGCTCATGAGACTACCGTGCCAGCAGTTTCTTAATTTCCTGCGTCATCGCAGGTACGATTTCGAATGCATCGCCAACAATTCCATAATCTGCAACGGAGAAGATCGGAGCGTCTTTGTCCTTGTTAATCGCGATAATGCACTTGGACGACGACATGCCTGCCAGATGCTGTACTGCTCCCGAAATTCCGACGGCAATATATAATGATGGCGAGACTGTTTTGCCCGTTTGTCCCACCTGTTCTTCGTGCGGACGCCAGCCCGCATCTACCACGGCCCGTGAAGCACCGATGGCCGCATTCAAGGGCGCCGCCAGCGCTTCCAACATTGCGAAGTGCTCGGGGCCTTTCATGCCGCGCCCGCCGGAGACGACAACATCCGCTTCCGTCACATCTTTCTTTTGCCCCGCAGCGATGGTTTCCCGCACTGCTGCAGCGAAATCTGCATCACACAACTCTATGGTGCGCTTGTCAACCCTCGCAGCTGAACCAGCCGGTGTGCCGACAGGAAAGACATTTGGCCGCAGTGTAAAAATTTTCACCGCCGAATTAATGGTAACGTCCAATAAACCTTTTCCAGCATAGACGGGGCGCGTCGCAGTCAAATTACCATTGTCGTACCAGAGTGCGATACAATCCGCCGCAAGTCCCGCCTCCAATTTTGCCGCAACGCGGGGAGACACATCTCTTCCCATAGAGGACGCCGAAAAGAGCACAACCTCTGCCTGTTCGGTTTTTGCAATTTCGGCAACGACTCTCGCATATGCCGTCGGCGAGTAAGCGATGAGTTTCGGATGGTCTGCAACAATAATGTGTGATGCGCCAGAGGCTTCTAACTGCGGTGCAATGGAGGCGCTATCGGAACCAATAACCAGCGCGCTCATTGTAGCGCCGAGCTCATCCGCAAGCCGCCGGGCGGTGCCCACGACTTCAAATGCCGTACGCTTGAATTGATTATTCCTCTGTTCTGCGATTGCTAAGATCTTCATAGTCTTCAGAATAGTCGGTGGTTGAAAAGATCAAATTACTTTTGCTTCTTCGTGCAGCGAGCGAATCAGCTCGGCAACAGAATCGACGATCCGTCCGGGATTTTTCGCCGCGGGCTTGCGCAAAGCAATCACATCCACCTTGGGGGCAAACGGTTCGATGGCGCGCTCCTCTATCGGCTTCCGCTTTGCTTCCATTATTCCCTTCAATGAAGGGTAGCGGGGCGTATTCAGTCCTTTTTGTGCGGTAATGACCGCCGGCAGCGTCGCCGTGACGACTTCTTTCCCGCCTTCGATCTCGCGCTCTGCCGTCAATGATCCATCTGCGACGTCAAGCTTCACGACAACAGAAACTGAGGTAGCACCAAGAAATTCTGCGAGCATTCCACCCACCGCACCATCGTCAAAATCGATGGACTGTTTGCCGCACAATACAATATCCGGAGCAAACTCTTTTGCATAGCCGGCAAGGCCGTGCGCTACGCCGTACGAATCCCTTACGCCGGCATCTTTCAGCAGCACTGCCCGGTCACATCCCATTGCAAGCGCTTTGCGAAGAGCTTCCTTGTTGGCATCACCACCGAGCGACACAGCGACCACTTCGCCGCTGAATTTTTTGCGCAGCTTTAATCCCTCTTCAACGGCATATTCATCATATGGACTGAGCATGAAATTCACACCGGCCGGATCAATAGTCCTGCCGTCGGCAGCCGATTTGATTTTTGCTTCTGTATCAGGTACGTGGTTGATGCAAACCAGAATCTTCATTATGGAACCTATATATTTTTCTGTAGTGCGGAAATAAACCGCTCGTTCTCTTCTTTGAGTCCCGCATTCACCCGCAGCATCCGCTCCATCATCGGATAGGAGCTGACATCGCGAATCAAGACATTGCTGTCCAGCAGCAGCCGGAACAGGAGTCCTGCCGAATGACGTGTCCTCAAGATAAGAAAATTTGTATCTGAAGGAAATACCTCCACTCCGGGCATCGACTGCATCTGTGTCTCAAGCCAGTGTCGCTGCTCTTTCAAAAATGCAATACGTTCATCTAGAAGATCATGCCGTGCCATCATCCTGATTGCGGTGAGTACGGAAAATGCATGTACGGCAAAAGGAATCTTCGGCTTAAGCAACTCAGCAGCAAGGCGCGGAGACGCCAGCAGATAGCCAACCCGTAGTCCCGCCATACTGAATGCTTTTGAAAACGTCCGGAGAAGCACCAAATGCTCATGGTGTTTCAGCAAATACTGCGCCGATCCATAGTCAGAAAATTCAATATATGCTTCATCCACAATCACCAGACTGTCGGTCGCTTCCAGAATTGCCTCGAGATCGGCAAGCGGCAGCGAGCGAGCGGTCGGACTGTTCGGCGAGACGAGCACTATCACTGTAGGATGCTCCTTCTGAATGGCATCCAGAATTTTTTCGGGAGCAAAGGAAAGATCGTCATTCATTGGGACAGAAATGACGGTACCATCAAAAATCCGAACGGCTTTTTCATAAAGAAAAAATGTCGGCGTCGGAATCAGCACTTTTGTATCCGAAGTCACCGTTGCCATGAACAGCGTGTACATTAGTTCATTCGAACCATTGCCCGCGATAATCCCATCTGCCGGATGCCCCGTATAAGCGGCCAATGCAGAGAGGAGATCACGCGGAAATGTTTCGGGATATCGATGCCACGGTTGCTTCAGGAATTCATCAAGCAATTCACGCTTCAATTCATGAGGAATGTCGAAAGGATTTTCATTCTGGTTCAGCTTGATCAGCCCCGGTTGGAGCGGTTTGCCGGAGACGGCATAGGTTTCAATCTCCAGAAGTGATTTTTTGAGAAATGGGAATTGATTCATAATGCTGATGTTTGGATGTATCCGATTTTACTGATAGCTGGTAAACTTCAGTGGAACGACAAAACGCCTTTGCCGCGCAGAAGCAACGAAAGCGCATGCACTGTCAATCCTTCGTGCTCTGCAAAGACGGCAATGTCTGCGGCCGATTTCTGCATGGCACTCTGCGAATAGAGGATGACGCTCGATTTCTTCATGAAATCATCGACCGACAACGGCGACGAGAAGCGCGCCGTCCCGCCGGTGGGAAGCACATGATTCGGCCCGGCCCAGTAGTCCCCAAGCGCAACGGGAGAAAAGTTTCCAACGAAGATAGATCCGGCATGACGGATTTTTTTCAATGCCGCTTCAGGATTTTTGACGACAACTTCCAGGTGCTCCGGCGCCAATTGGTTCACTACGTCAATCCCCTGGGCGATGTTCTTCACAAGATAGATAGCGCTTGCCCGCATGAGAGAGCGTTCGATGATCTCCGCACGCGGACAGAGAGGCACAACCGAAACAATTTTCTCCAACACGTCAATTGCAAGTGTCTCATCCGTTGTTACCAGAATGGAGGAGGCGCGTTCATCATGCTCGGCCTGCGCCAGCATGTCAGACGCGATGAAGCGGGGATCGGCCGAACCATCTGCCAGAATGACCACCTCGCTCGGGCCCGCAAAGCTGTCGATTCCGACTTTCCCATACACGAGTCGCTTTGCTGTGGCAACGAAAATATTCCCCGGACCGACAATCACGTCGACTGCCGGAATAGTCTTGGTCCCCGATGCCAGTGCGCCAATTGCCTGTGCTCCGCCGACACGGTACACATGATGAATACCAAGAATTGCTGCCGCCGTCAGCACATCCGGATGCACGCTGCCATCGTGGCCCGGCGGGGAAACAAGATGAATTTCCTTCACACCGGCCACTTGTGCAGGAATGACATTCATGAGCACGGTTGACGGATAGGCAGCGGTTCCGCCCGGCACATAGACACCGGCCCGGTCCACGGGAAGATATTTCTGGCGCAATTCCACGCCCGCCGACGGATGAATTTTCCAATCAGTGCGGAGCTGATGCTTGTGAAATCTCCGGATATTTGCGGCCGCACGGCGCAGTATTTTAACAAAATGCGGATCCGCTTTCCGGAGCGTCGCATCGATCTCCTTTTGCGATACCTGTATGCTCTTGAGTGCAACATGGTCAAATTTTTTCGTCAACCGCTGAAGAGCCCGGTCCCCGTTTTGCTCAACGTCTCTGAGAATTTCGCGCACGGCCGGCTCCACATCATTTCGCCGGTTCTTCTGGCGTTCTCTGATGCGCGGCAATGTTTTTGCTTTTCTGAAGTCGTAGGCTGTTATCATAGTGTTAAAAATATAGGCACTATTCACGCCAGAATCAAACATGCGCTGCACAACATGCGCTGCAAACCACTCAAGATCAAACTAGCCGTGGGAAGAACCACAGAGAAGTGATTCACAACCCGTTTTACACCAATATCAGAATTGTCGCAGATCGCTCATGGAGGTTATTCCAACTTCGCATCATTTGGCACTAGTGGTAGAATTCCCTTATATTGAAACGTTCGCCTCTCACAAATTGAAAGTACTCCAATGCAAATCGGCATAGTCGGCCTCCCCTTCTCCGGAAAATCAACACTTTTCCAGACCATAACAAAAACACATCTTGACCCATCGGCACTTACAAAACCCGAAGCCCGTCACGCAGTCGTGAAGGTTCCTGATCAGCGTTTGAATAAATGTTCGGAAATTTTTTCACCAAAAAGCACGATCCACGCGACCATCGAATTTGTCGATGTTGCCGGATTGAAAAAAGGGGAATCCGGTTCGACGCAATTCACTACAAATTTTCTCACGAATGTGAAAACAAACGATGCTCTTGTGCAAGTCGTCCGCCTTTTTGCAAATGATGCCGTCGCCCATCCCGATGGAAGTATCGATGTCCTTCGGGATATTGCATCGTTTGAAACGGAATTCATACTATCAGATCTCGCCCTCATTGAGAGCCGCATTGAAAAGATAAAGAAACAGCTGCAGAAATTGCAGGAAGAAGTGCTGAAGAGAGAATTGCCGGTACTTGAGAAATGCCGCGGTATTCTTGAAAGCGAGAAGCCGCTCCGCGAAGTGGAGTTTACGAAGGAGGAAACTCACCTCCTCAAAACCTACCAGCTTCTTTCCATCAAACCAATGTTGATTGCTCTCAATATGGATGAATCCCAATTACTCGAGAGCGCCGCGCGAATGAAAGACGTTGCCGAAAAGAAAGAAGGAAAACACACCAAGGTTGTCTCCTTTTTTGGAAAAATTGAAATGGAGATGTCTGAACTTCCGGACGACGAAGCAAAAGTTTTCATGGATGAATATGGTATCAAAGAATCTGCTCTGAGCACCTTAATCAGGGAAGCGTACGCGCTGCTCGGACTGCAGTCATTCTTCACCGTGGGAGAAGATGAGTGCCGCGCCTGGACAATTCGAAAGGGAATGAACGCTCAGGAAGCAGCCGGTGTCATCCATTCCGACTTTGTAAGCAAATTCATCCGTGCGGAAGTCGTGCCCTACAATCATTTCATTGAAGCAGGGGGATCGTTTGCGAAAACGAAAGAGACCGGACATTGGCGGTTAGAGGGGAAAGAATATATAGTCGCGGACGGCGATATCTTGTCCATTCGCCACGGTTGACAGCCGGATCCACTGAAGCACCGCTCTGGCGAGCGGCGCTCCTATCAATACTTAAGTAGTTCTTCAATTTTCTTCGTCACTTCCGGAGACATTGGCGAGACTTTTGATGGGAATCGCGCTACAATGTTGCCATCCTTGTCGACGAGGAACTTCGTAAAATTCCATCCAATCTCATCTTTAAACGGGGAATCTTTCGTCAAATATTGATAGAGCGGATGCTGGTCATCCCCCTTCACACTGATCTTTGCGTACATATCGAACGCGACATTGAATTTCGTTGTGCAGAATTCCTTGATCTCGGCATTCGTGCCGGGCTCTTGGGATCCAAAATTGTTTGCGGGGAACGCAGCAATCGAGAAGCCCTTCGATCGATACTGTTCATAGACCGCTTCCAGCTCCTTGTACTGCGGTGTGTAGCCACAGAACGATGCGACATTCACGATCAAAAACACCTTCCCTTTATAGTCACCGAGGCTTTTGTCTGCCCCGTCAATTGTTTTCATGGTAAAGTCGTACACCGGTGCGCTTTTCACGGTTCCTCCTTTTTCTTTCTGGGCCATCTGCCCAAGCCCAATCATGATCGACAACAGTGTGAATGCAGTAATTATCGCTACGCGTTTCATAGATCCTCCATTTTTTAGTTGGCAATAACTCCACGGAAAATATTAGCCATAGAGATCACAGAGTTGATTTCCATACACAAATAAGAACGATTGAAACAAATGGGAGGTTCCCAGCGGAGGTACAAAAAAAATCCCGGCAGGATGCCTACCGGGAGCATAAAAGAACGCGAATACTTCGATTAGTATCGATAGTAATCCGGCTTGAAGGGTCCATTTACCGGCACGCCGATATAGGAAGCCTGTTCCTCGGACAGCACATCGAGTTCAACGCCGATTTTTGCGAGATGGAGGCGGGCAACCTTTTCGTCGAGGTTTTTTGGCAGCGTGTAGACCTTCTTCTCATACCGATCCGTGTGGTTCCAGAGTTCGATCTGCGCCAGCACCTGATTAGTGAACGAATTGGACATCACAAACGACGGATGGCCCGTTGCACAGCCCAGATTGACAAGGCGGCCTTCGGCGAGGATAATCACATCTCTTCCATCGATCGTATATTTATCTACCTGCGGCTTGATGACAACCTTTGTCTTTCCATAGTGACTGTTCAGCCACGCCATATCAATTTCGATATCAAAGTGTCCGATATTGCAGACGATGGCCTTATCCTTCAATTTGCGGAAATGGCGCTCAGTAATAATACCTTTGTTACCGGTCGCGGTCACCACAATATCCGCCTCGGCGATCGCCGTATCCATCTTTTTCACTTCATAGCCTTCCATCGCCGCCTGCAGTGCGCAGATCGGGTCAATTTCGGACACGATAACACGGACACCGGCGCTGCTGAGCGATTCGGCCGAACCTTTGCCGACATCGCCAAATCCGGCGACGACCGCAACTTTGCCGGCAAGCATGATGTCGGTTGCGCGGCGAATTGCATCGACCAACGATTCACGGCAGCCATATTTGTTGTCAAATTTCGATTTGGTCACCGAATCGTTCACATTGATGGCGGGCATGTACAGCGTGCCGGCCTTCATGCGGTCGTACAGGCGATGGACACCCGTCGTTGTTTCTTCGGACAAGCCACGGATACCAGCTGCCATTTCGAGATATCTATCGAACACCATGTTGGTTAAATCGCCGCCGTCGTCCAGAATCAGATTCAGCGGTTTGTTTTCAGGACCGAAAAAGAGAGTTTGCTCGATGCACCAGTCGAATTCTTCTGCATTCATTCCCTTCCACGCATACACCGGAATCCCGGCGGCGGCGATTGCCGCAGCGGCATGGTCCTGCGTGGAAAAGATATTGCAGGATGACCATTGCACATCTGCGCCTAATTCAATAAGTGTTTCGATGAGCACGGCGGTTTGAATGGTCATATGGAGACAGCCTGCGATGCGTGCACCCTGTAGCGGCTTCTTGCCTTTGTATTCTGCGCGCAGAGCCATCAAGCCGGGCATTTCTGCTTCGGCCAGTTGAATCTCCTTGCGTCCCCACTCCGCCAAAGATATGTCTTTTACTTTGTACGGAAGTTTTTTGGTTGATACTGTTGGTTGAATCATAATTTTTCCCTTCTCATCACGAAATAGGTTACTTAGCGGCCTTCTTTAACATCGGAACCAGATCGAGATGTTCCCATGTGAAGTCTTTGTCATTCCGGCCGAAATGTCCGTAGGAGGATGTTTTTTTGTAGATCGGTCGAAGAAGATTGAGCCGCTTGATGATGCCGCGGGGTGTCATATCCACTTCTTTTTTCAAAATAGCAGAGATCTCAAAATCGGGAAGCTTGCCGGTGCCATACGTGTTCACGTAGATTGACACAGGTTCCGCCACGCCGATTGCGTAGGCCACCTGAATCATGCATTCCTCGGCCAAACCGGCTGCGACGATATTCTTGGCAAGGTGTCGCGCTGCATAGGCGGCACTACGATCTACTTTTGACGGATCTTTGCCGGAAAACGCACCCCCGCCGTGCGGAGCGCGTCCGCCGTAGGTATCGACGATAATCTTGCGTCCGGTCAAACCGCTGTCGCCGTGCGGCCCGCCCACTTCGAAGCGGCCGGTCGGATTGACGAAGTACTTTGTTTTATTGTCCAGCAGATGTTCCGGAATAACTTTTTTGACGACGTGGCGAATGACATCTTCACGAATCCGCTTCTGAGAGACATCGGCATCGTGCTGTGTCGAGATGACCACGGTATCCACACGAATCGGTGTGCGTCCGTCATATTCAATCGTCACCTGCGATTTCGCATCCGGGCGAAGATAGGGCATGAGTTTGGGATTTTTCTTGCGGATTTGTGCCAGGCGATAGACGAGTTGGTGTGCATACATGATCGGGGCCGGCATGTACTCGGGCGTTTCACTGTTGGCATAACCGAACATCATGCCTTGGTCGCCGGCGCCGCCGGTATTCACGCCGCGCGCGATGTCCGGGGACTGCGAGTGAATGGCCGAAATGACGGCACATGATTCTGCATCAAACTTATATTCAGCTTTCGTATAGCCAATTTCACGGATGGTCTCGCGCACAATGCTTTGAACGTCGACATAGGCATTGGTCGTGATTTCGCCGCCAACCAATGCAAGGCCAGTCGTCACAAACGACTCGCATGCGACACGTGAATATTTGTCCTGCGTCAACAGCGCATCCAGCATTGCATCGGAGATAGCATCACAGACTTTATCCGGATGGCCTTCCGAAACCGATTCCGACGTAAACAGATACCGCATAGAGAATTGCTCCTTAAGTATGAAAAGAGATGATGTTTATTTTCTAATGATATTCCAGCTCCGATGAATCGCCGATATTGATCCGCTTCATCCCGCCTTTTACATTCGCATTGCTGCCGATGATGGAATCTTCCAGGAGCGCCTGCAGCACGATGGCTTCCTCACTGACAATGGAATTCCGTATCACCGACTCTTCCACTACGGCACCCGCCGCGATCGCCGTGTTCGGGCCGATGATGGAGTTCTTCACCTTTGCCAGAGGCGAAATGAAGGACGGAGAAATCATCACCACCGATTCGGGGGCTTTGTCCGTATGATGCAACTCGAGCAGATGGCGATTTGTCTCGAGCAGCGTTTCGGGTTTGCCGCAATCGTACCAGCCTTCGATCGCAAACGTCTTCAGACGTTCACCCCGATCGATCATCATTTGCAGGCCGTCGGTCAGTTGATATTCGTTTTTCGTGCGGATATCCCGGCGAATCATTTCCTTCAGGCATTCGAGAAGAACATCCGGATGTTCTATATAGTAAAGGCCCACCAGCGCGAGATTGCTGATCGGCGATTCGGGCTTCTCGACGAGACGCGAGATATAGCCGTTGTGCACTTCGGCAACACCGAAGCGGCGCGGATCTGTCACTTCCTTGACGCCGATGGCCGAGCATCCAAGGCTGGACATCGCTTTGAGATCGACATCAAAGACCGTGTCGCCGAGAATAATCAGCACGGGATCTTTGGACATGGTGTGACGCGAGAGATATATCGCATGGCCAAGTCCGAGCCGTTCTTCCTGTTCGACAAAATCGACGCTGATGGAATAGTTGGCCGTGATGTAATCTTTGATCTTGTCGCCAAGGTACCCCACGATTACCGTCGCAGCGTCGAATCCCTCGGCGATGATTTTGTCCATAATGTGGCCGATAATCGGCTTACCGGCCACATTCAGCATCACTTTGGGAATAGTATACGTATGCGGCCGGAGTCTACTGCCTACTCCTGCCACTGGAATGATCGCTCTCATAGTCCGTAGTTGATGATGGCTGGAAACTTTTAAAGATAGCGAAGATTCCTTTGAATATCAAACAGATTGACTTCGCTTGTAACACGCACGAGAATCCGGGACCCCATCGTTGGAAGGCGTTGCAGACAGCGGCATAAGAAGTAGCAAGGCAAAAGGCAGAAGGGGAAAACGCGAAGACACGATAGGGACTTTTCTCCAAAGGAATAAAGATGCGGCTACGCCGTTTCTTCCGTTTAACACTTGCTTACGAATCATCATTCCCACAACGTCATACTCCCTTCCTCACAAATTCCAGCACAAGGACTCTTACACGGCGGCGATTCGTACTGCAATCCCTACTGAAATATACTCCCCTTTGCGGGCATCTGCAAGCAGAGCATATCCTGTGCAGCGGGCAAAGATCTCACACAAGGAAGCCTCGGAAGGTTGAAAAGCTCTCCATCCGTGCGTATATTGTTGTGAAGCTCATTAATCCTAAGGAGAACGTAGATGTCAGGCACAAATGCAGAAAAGCTCGAGTTTAAAAGCGAATTGCGTCAGGTACTGAATATTATCACCCATTCGCTCTATTCTCACAAAGAAGTGTTTCTCCGCGAACTCATCAGCAACGCAAGCGACGCCATCGACAAGATCCGATTCAATTCGCTTGGGAATGACGCACTTCTGGAGGGCAACACAGACTTGAAAATCAAGATCGTCGCAGATAAAGATGCGCGAACACTGACCATATCGGATAACGGCGTCGGGATGTCGCGCGATGCAGTCATTGAAAATCTCGGCACAATCGCGAAGTCGGGCACCAAGGACTTTCTTGAATCACTAAAGAGCGCCGATGTCAAGAGCCGCCCGGAGCTCATTGGCCAGTTCGGCGTGGGTTTCTATTCTGCATTCATGGTGGCTGATACCGTAACAGTGATCTCCCGTCCGGCAGGCAGTCCGGCAGAGGGAGTCCAGTGGACCTCCGACGGCCAAGGCGAGTTCTCTATTGAAAGCGTCGAAAAAGCCACCCGTGGGACGGACGTTATTCTCCATTTGAAAGAAGAAGAAAAAGAATTTCTGGAAGAATGGCGCATACGCCAGATGGTCAAACAGTTTTCCGATTTCATTGAACATCCCGTTGTCATGGACGTCACGAAAGAAGATGCCGACAAAAAGAAGACCACGGCCGAGGAAACATTGAATTCCCGGAAGGCAATTTGGCTCCGTGCGAAAACCGAGGTCACCCCGGAAGAGTACAACGCATTCTACAAACAGATCTCGAACGATTTCAACGATCCGGCGAAGGTCATTCACTACACGGGAGAAGGGACCACCGAGTTCAAGGTCCTTTTGTTCATACCCTCGCATAAATCTTTCGAACTCCAATTCGGCGAGGCCAAAGTCGGGCCGCGGCTGTATATCCGCCGTGTGCTCGTGATGGACCACTGTGAAGCATTGCTTCCGCCCTATTTGCGATTCATCAAAGGGGTTGTGGACTGCTCCGACCTCCCGCTCAATGTGTCGCGTGAAATGTTGCAGCAGAATCCGTTGCTTGATCGGATCCAGAAAAATCTGGTGAAGAGCGTCTTTAAGGCACTGGAGGAAATGCGCAGCACCGCGTACGAAGCATATGTGTCCTTCTACAAAGAACTTGGGTCCATTCTTAAAGAAGGCTTGAGCCGCGATTGGTCCAACCGCGAAAGTATTGCCGATTTGCTGCTCTTCGAATCGATCAATACCGATGCCGGCAGCTTCGTGACCCTGAAGCAATATGTTGATGCTATGCCGCCGGACCAGAAGGATATCTACTACTTGACTGGCGAACAGCGTTCACTCATGGAACACGCACCGGTGCTGGAAGTGTTCAAACAGAAGAAATGGAACGTGCTTCTGATGACGGATCCGATAGATGAGTTTATTCTCCCATCGCTTACGGAGTATAAGGAAAAACAGTTGAAGGCGGCTGACAAGGGAGAATTCAATCAATCTGCCGATGAAGAAGCAAAGCGCGCAGAATCGCAAAAAAAACTCCAGCCTCTTTTCGATGTATTGAAGAAGCAGATTGCAGAGTTGAAAGACATCCGCCTTTCAACACGCCTGAAAGAGAGTGCATCCTGTCTGGTGAGCGAAGAAGGGGCTCTCGGCGCCAACATGGAACGAATTCTGCAAAAACTTGGACAGACCGACGGCCATCTCGGACAGCGCATCCTCGAACTGAATCCCGATCATGCAGTCGTGCAGACACTCATCCGCCTGTATGACCAGGATGCAGCCGATGCCCGCATTGAACAATTCGGACGATTGCTCTACGAGCAGGCACTCATCGCTGAAGGATCCAAGCCATCCGATCCGGCCGGATTTGCACGCCGCATTAATGAACTTCTGATTCAGTCGGCACGATAGCATACGCAGCAGGATGATGCTGCCGCCAGAGAGAAATACTCCCTGCGGCAGCTCATCCCCAGGAATGTGCCCGACGCTACCATGACGAATAAAATTCTCTCTCGTACAGTTATTGTGCTTTCACTGGTGAGCCTGTTTACAGACATCGCCAGTGAAATGCTGTATCCGGTGATGCCGATGTATCTCGCCAGCATCGGATTTTCGGCGCCACTGATCGGCATGCTGGAAGGACTGGCAGAAGCTGTTGCTGGACTTTCCAAGGGGTTCTTCGGCAGGCGGTCCGATCTGCGCAGGAGACGTGCTTCGTTTATTCGCGGAGGATACTCACTTAGCGCCGCAGCGAAACCACTGATGGCGGCATGGAGCTCGCCGCTATGGATTTTCTTCGCACGAACCATGGATCGTCTGGGAAAAGGAATCCGTACGGGCGCACGTGATGCTCTCCTTTCTGCCGAAGCGACGCCGGAGACCAAGGCACGTGTGTTCGGTTTTCATCGCAGCCTTGACACGCTCGGCGCCGTCATCGGCCCGCTGAGTGCGCTTCTGTTTCTCCAGTTCTTTCCCGCACACTATCGCGCATTGTTTCTCTGGTCCATCATTCCGGGCGTGTGTGCCGCTCTATGTCTTTTCTTCATTAAAGAACGGAACAGCGTACCAACAGATGTTCCACACAAGACCGCACAACACTTTTTCGATTTCCTCCATTACTGGCCGGATGCTTCGCCTTCATACAAGACTCTCGTGTGCGGGCTTCTTACATTCGCACTGGTGAACAGTTCCGACATCTTTCTTCTGATGATGGCAAAGTATCGCGGCTTGAGTGACACAGCAACCATCGGCGTCTATGTTTTCTACAATATCATTTATGCGTCATTCTCCTACCCGGCCGGCCATCTTGCAGACCGTTTTGGCCTGCGAAGGACGTACGTGAGCGGATTGGGACTCTTTGCAGTCGCGTATGGGATTATGGCACTGACTGACACCTTTTCCGGATTTTTGATAGCATTCTTCATTTACGGACTCTATGCCGCCACGAATGAAAGCATCGGGAAAGCGTGGATTACTAATCTCTGCAAGGCGGAAGAAACCGCTACCGCCATTGGTTTTTATACCGGTCTGCAAAGCATCGCCACATTACTGGCGAGTACGGTCGCCGGATTGATTTGGTACTTTTGGCACCCTGCGGCAGTTCTCGCGGGAAGCGCCATCGGTGCGTGCGCCCTCTGTTTGTATTTCATTATTGTCGTTCGGTCCGGTGAGGCTCATGCACATTCCTGATGGTTTTCTCGATACGAAGACGATTGTTGCAACCGGGATGCTCTCCGTCGCCGGCATTGCAATGGCTCTACGAAGAACAAAAGTCGAACTGCCCGCATCACGTCTCCCGTTGATGGGCGTTGGAGCCGCATTCATCTTTGCCACACAGATGATCAATTTCCCGGTTATCGGCGGCACGTCGGGGCATCTTATCGGAGCGGTACTTGCAGCCGTGCTGATGGGACCGAGTCCAGCTGTCCTCGTAATGAGTTCGGTACTCATCGTTCAATGCTTCCTCTTTGCGGACGGAGGCCTGCTGGCTCTCGGCGCCAACATTTTAAACATGGCCATTCTCGCCCCCTTGGTCGGATCGGCAGTCTATACCGGCGTACACACAGTGTACCCCGGCAGGCGCGGGATTCTGACTGCAGCCGGATTTGCCGCCTGGTTTTCCACAGTCGTCGCCGCTATCGCATGCGGTGGCGAACTCGCCGTTTCCGGTACCGTCCCGTGGAACACTGGTATTCCAGCCATGGCCAATATTCACATGCTCATCGGCGTAGGTGAAGCACTCATCACGATGCTCATTCTTGCAGCAATTCTCACCATGCGCCCAGACTTGATTGAACAGCGAAAGTTAGAATCGGCCCCGCGCAATATCGGCGCAATCGTTGCCTACAGTCTGATCATCACCATTGTTATTGCTCTCTTTGTTTCGCCCTTTGCATCCACGTGGCCGGACGGACTTGAACGAGTTGCCGCGGCTCTCGGCTTTGGGCAAAAAGCGGTAGTATCGACGGCGCAATCTTCCCCCTTGGCAGACTACAAATTTCCAGGACTGTCGTCACCCATAGCTGCGACGGCTATTGCCGGCCTGTTTGGGACCATTGCCTCGTTTGTGTTCGCCATCGTGCTTGCCCGGCTTATTGGCCCCCGTGAGAGGAAACCATAACTCATGAAAAGCGATTTTCTGGAACGCTATAGCACACTGCAAAGCCCGATTCACAGACTGAATGTGCGCGCAAAAGTCTTTGTCGCTGTCTTGCTTCTGCTCACCACGATTTTGCTGCCGCCGGGCGCATGGATTGCCTTTATTGGCATCGCGGGTATTCTTGCGACGACGGCAGCACTGAGCAAAATTCCGGCCGGATATCTTCTTCGGAGAATGCTGTTCATCGAACCGATCATCCTTTCGATGGCAATCCTCACTCTGTTTCGCCCGAACGGCCCAACTGTCTTCTTCGTGACGATCATAAAAGCAACGATCTGTCTCTGCACCATGATTCTGCTTTCCAGCACGACGCCATTTTCCCGGTTGATCGGATTAGCACAGCGCTGGCATCTTCCGGCGCTTCTTGTAAACATTGTCGGGATGATGTACCGATACATTTTTGTTTTGATCGACGAAACAGAGCGCATGCAGCGCGCGCGGAATAGCCGCACCTTCACAACGCAAAAGCGACGTCGTTGGATCTCTCTCTCGCAACTTGTAGGGCAGATTTTTGTTCGATCAACAGAGCGGGCGGAACGGATTTATGCAGCGATGTGTGCACGGGGATGGAAATGAATACAGTTCTCCAGATCGACAATTTGAGGTACCGGTACCCGGATGGCAAAGAGGCATTGCACGGCGTCACCTGTTCTGTGCAAGCCGGAGAATGTGTCGGATTGATTGGGCCCAATGGCGCAGGAAAATCGACACTACTGCTCCACTTGAACGGAATTCTCCCGGATCCCATCCCCGAACATTCCGCCATCATGGTTCATGGCAGGCCTGTCACGCAAAAAAATGTCCAGGAAATCCGGCGCGCGGTCGGTGTGCTGTTTCAAAATCCGGATGACCAGCTATTCTGCCCGACGGTATACGAGGATGTTGCATTTGGTCCGTCCCAGTTCGGAATAGCGGAATCGGAAGTGCGCGCTTTGGTGGAAATGGCGCTGGCAACGGTCGGCCTGGATGGATTCGAAGACCGCTCTCCCCATCACTTGAGCCGCGGCGAGAAGCAGCGCGTCTGTCTCGCAGGCATTCTCGCTTGCCGGCCGGACATTCTCGTTCTCGATGAACCGACCAGTGAACTTGACCCGCGCGGGAAAAGAAATTTGATCTCGCTGCTGAAGTCCCTGCCGACAACCAAGATCATTGCTTCGCACGACCTGGAATTGATCGTTGCATTATGCCCACGCGTCATTGTTCTCGACGCGGGCACCATTGTCGCAGACGGTGAGACACACACGGTTCTTTCCGACGAAACGCTGATGCTTGCCCATGGACTCGAGAAGCCGCACGTGCTGAGACACCTCCATCCGCACTGAAAGAGCAATTATGAATGCCTAAACAAAAGTATTTGCTCCCGGCCTATATCCGGGATATGATGATCGTTATCCCGAGGTCTATTCAAAGAAGTTGTCTTTGATTTTCAAGAAAATGACATCCTTCGTCTTGGACGCTTCGGCGAGTTTATACTGTGCACGCCGAAGTGCTCAGCGTCCTTGTGTCCGTCACCCCGAACAAACGAATCCCGCGTTTTTTGTGGGATGAGTGCGTCGAGGGGCAACATTGGACCAATCTGTCATTAGCCGCGAGTCCCACAAGGACGAGTCGAGAGATGCAAACCGGTAGAGTCTGTCACCAACGGCAATTGCTGACTTTTTGATTCATCGAATAGCAAAAAAATCCCCGGATGATTTCTCCTCCGGGGATTTTTCACTTCCAGTAGTGCCAAGAAGTTACCTCATCAACACCATTTTCTTCGTTGCATGGAACGAACCGGCATCTATCGCATAGAAATAGACGCCGCTTGACAAGCGTGATGCATCGAAACTCACGCTGTGGTTGCCGGCTTCCTTCACACCATCGATAAGTGTCTCCACCTTCTGGCCGATTATGTTGTAGACCGACAACGTCACGTGCGACGATTGCGGCAGTGCAAAACGCAACGTCGTCGAGGGATTGAACGGGTTCGGATAGTTCTGATCCAGAGAAAACGTCGTTGGCGTTGATCCGGCGATTGCCGTCACGCCTACGGGTGCAGAAACGTTCCATCCGAAGAGGAACCCGGGTGAACCCTGATTGACCGCCCCAAGCGTAAACTTGCCCGCCTGCAGTTGATTGGTAAAGAAGCACCCACCACCGATTGCACCGAAGGTCGGGACGCCGTCCAGTGCATTAAAATTATCCACCTGTGCGCCGGTCGTCGCATTCAGCCGGTAGAATTTCTTCACCGTCGTAGTATCACCGCCATTGAATGCCCAGATGTACGGACCGCCCGCAGTCAGTGTATCGTAGGCCAGGCCGGCGATACCGGTCAAGCCGTGTGTTGCCGCAGGGATTGTTTGCAAAATGGTTCCTGCCCGGCTCACCAAAACGATATTCGAAGCCCAAGCACACACATAGAACGCGTCTTTTGCTCCATTGTAGGCAATACCGCGCGTCGTCACTCCCGTCGCGGTATAGCTGATAGTGTTCGTCACAGACCATGTTGCAGGATCAACTTGATAAATTTTGGAGGCATTATTTCCGCCATAGATATACTTCCCATCCCAGGCGAGGTCGCGGAAACCGCTGCCGCCCGGCATGCCACTGACGGAATGAGTATCCACCAGTGCACCGGTCTTCGAGAACCTCCAAAGTTGCCCCGTCACAGAAGCCCATGCCGACACATAGAAATTTGTGCCGTCAAACTCGGCACCGTACTGGCCGCCCAAACCTGCAGTGGCAAGATTGTACGCAAAGGAGAGCACGGGACCGTTCGCCGAATTGATGGTGAACACTGCATCGCTGACATCCGTTACGGAAACGTTGGAAGAATCAGAAATCCGGATGAGGCCCTGTGAGGTGACCACATTCGGGACAGTCCAGGAATAGCCGAAAGTGGATTGATCATTCTCCAGTCCATCCGTGCCCGGTACAAGACCGGTCGTCGTGCGTGGTGCGTTCGACGGCGCATAGCCGACGGTGCCCCAGGTTGAGCCGTTGTTGCTGGAAAATTCAATCTTCACCGATTTCACTCCGATCGCGTTCCATTGAATAAGGCTGGCGCCTCCGGTGGTGAGCTTTTCGCCGCCGTTCGGTGCGACGACGGTGATCTCAGGAACAACCATACCGCGGAAATATTTAACAATGGTACCGCTATAACCAACAGCATAGCCCACGGCGCTGGATGAATTGCCGTACAGATCCATATCAAGGAGAGTCGGTGATCCGGCATAGACGGAGTTCCATGATGCGCCGGCATTCGTGGATTTGTAGATGGTCCCTGTTCCGGCAGCCCACACGTTGCCGGCACCAAGCGCCATCATCGCGGCCACACTGGATGTTCCGGATGGAATCGCTGCCGCCGCAGTCCATGATGCACCGCCATTGGCTGTCACGTTAATGGCACCCTTGGCAAATCCGCCAAAGGCATTTGAGGCATCACCGGCTGCAATGCTGACACTGGTGGAGTCCAGCGTTGCCTGTGGAGCCCACGTCGCACCTTTGTCCGTAGATTTGTACACTTTTTTATTGTTCGTGCCGAACCAGCCGGTCGAGCCGACCCAGGTGGAGGCATTGTTCCAACCCGCTTCGCCGCTCGGTGCAGCAAGCATCGATGCCGATGTCCATGTTGCTCCGCCATCGGTTGTTTTGATCAGCGTCCAGTTGCCGCCGACCGGATCGCCGATCGCATACCCGTTGGATGCATCGAACATGTCGATGCAATCGATGAAGCCGCCCGATTGTGTATAGACCGGCGTCCAGATTCCTCCTCCGTTCGTCGTCAGGAAGATCTGTGTGGAAGCCGCGCTCGTTGTTGCCAGCGCGCGATCAGCGCTGATTCCTTTAATGTTGTAGAGATCACCGCTGATACTTGTGACCTGCATCCAGGTCGCTCCGCCATTGGTGGTACGCACGATGACGCCGCCCACACCCCCTGCCCAGGCAATATTGTTGTCAACCATACTAACGCTCGACAGTTGTGCCGTCACACCGCTGGTTTGGACCGACCAGCTTTCGCCGAGTTGTCCCGCGCCAATGGTGAACACTTTGTCGCTGACGTCGAATTGGACTGCGTTTGCAACATCGGAAATTTTCACCAGGCATTGGGCGGATGCCGTTGACGGCACCGTCCACAGATACATGCCTGCCGCCGCCGGTGTCGATGCAACGATAATGGACCAATTGGAACCGTTGTCTGTCGAGTATTCCAGCTTCGCATTGGTGATCTTGGGGGCTTTCCACTTGATTTGCTGTGTTGTGCCAATGGCCCACTTCTCTCCCCCATTCGGAACAACGATGGTCGTGGTGGAATCCTGTCCGGCCAGCGTCACGGTGAAGCTGATCGTGGAGCCGGCCGAACTACCGATGTTGGTGATCTTGAGACCGCCGTCGCTACCATCTTCCAAAAACGGACTGGGATTCGTGCCGTTCATGATCGACGTACGGAGCGCTTCACTGCTGAAATACGCACCGTTGATGTTGCCGTTCACCGTGGTGGTGCCGTTCGGACGATATGCATAGACTTCATCCGGCGGGCCGTTCCGGTTGCCGACGCCATCTGAAATCTGATTAATCCTGTACACAATCATGCCGCTGCCGGGAAGCGAATTATCAAATACACCGGTTCGTTTTCTAAATTCCACAACATAATACTGCAGCGGGGAAGTCGAAGAAGGAATCTTATATGCATTCCCGGTCGCGGTTTGCAGATCGTTGATGCTGTATGTTCCGTTTGCGGTAATAGTCGGAATGGAATCTATCCACTTTCCATAGCGCCACTTCATGTACGCATCCATGTGTTGCGCCGGATTGGTCGTACCATCCATGACATCCCACACACCGACGCTCGTAATCCCGTTGTCCGTGTAGTGATATAAATCAGGCGCACCGACACTGTGAAACATCTCGTGACAGAGCGTCCCGACACCGTAGTTGGAATTGCCTAAATTCAACTGGATCTGAAAATTGTAGTCCCAAACGCGTTTCCCGTTGATCATCGCGCTAAAGCTGGTCAGGGACCAGCGATGGGGCCAGAGAAGCGTGGACCATGCGGTTACATCACCCTTGACAATAAAGCACACATTATCCACGCGTCCGTCGTTGTCGCTGTCGATATTCAACGAAGGAGGAACGGACGGAGCTATTGCGTTGACCGCATTCAGGAGCAAGGTGTGCTCACGGGTTGTGCGGGTCGCGTCATCGGCATAGCCGGTCCGGTTATTTGTGGCATACGGCATGTAATAGCCGCGGGGGTTCGCATCTTGATACGACACGACTACTCCGCCGGAGGCAGCCGGATAGAAGGTCGATGTAATTGTCAACTTGTTGTACGATACTTCTTTGTAGTAGCCGTACATCGAGTTGAGGCCCGCGCCGGCGCCGTTAAACATGTCATCGTAGGTCGAACTTAAATCGGTATACTCGGCATCATCGTTGAAACGGATGAATACAATCAGGTTATTGATCGTGCCTTTTTGAGGTGCCCTACCCATGTCGGGAGGAGCTGTTTTCATTATGGCGTTGCGCTTCTCCTGCATGGCTTGGGCCGAAATGTTGATTCCCGGCCTGAGCCCTGCACCGGCGGGATCAACCTTACCGACAACGAACGAACTCGGTGTCAGCACACCGCGCACAAGCGTTGCATAGACGTAGTAACCGGTGTTCGGATCCTGCATAATGGTAAAATTGTTTGCATCATGCAGCCAGTTATGGAATTCATCGCCGGAAGCGAAGCAATGAATCACTTCTCCACTGGGTTGAGTCACCGTTATCGGATAGAAGCGCAGAGGAGCCGCCTGCAGAGATACGGCAATAATGACCGTGAGAAGAGACAGCAGCCAAGGTTGTATGCGTCGTCGCATGTGTTGTGTTCCCTTAGATTATGATGATTTGGTGAGGCGAAAAGCAGAGTCGTGCCTGAATCTGCCGCAGTCACCTCGAGGCTTCTGGAAATCTGGTCGAAAAAGGATCCTCCGGACATATTTTTAGCGGGAATCCATGTTTTAACGCTGGGTGCCCCGTTTCACGGGGCATGACAGGCTGCGTGAAACGAGACAAGACAGTAAACACCGCTGAATAGATACAGAATATTTTCCCTCGTGCCTTGGCGCCTTTGTGGCGGACAAAGGGCTTTCCAACCAAGTGTTTATTATGATATATCATTTTTTTGTAGGAAGCAAACATCTCAAAGACAGAAATGCCCTATTGCATTTCGGCAATAGGGCACTTCCTTGGAATTCCGCTGTGATTCTCATCAAGGAATCGCAACAATTACTTCATCAGCACCATTTTGTGGGTCTGGGTGAAGGAACCGGCGGTCAATGTGTAGAAATACACGCCGCTGGAATATCTCGCTGCATCAAAGGTGGCGCTGTATCGGCCTGCATTCGCTTCAGAGTTCACAAGCGTTGCAACTTCCTGGCCGATCGAATTGTACACCTTCAAGCTGACGAACGAGTTCTGCGGAATACTGTACTCGATCATCGTGTTCGGATTGAACGGATTCGGATAGTTCTGGCTCAGATTGAATTCAACAGGTGTTGTCGCGTCCACTGGACGAACTGACGTCCAGGCCTTGATGGCATTGCCGACGATCCCTCCGACATCCGGGAGCCATGCATACTTCGGATCTTTGTCCGGGGTCGCATACAAGGTTGTCGAGGTGTCGCTGCGGAAATCTGTGGCAAGGTAATCGAAGGCCAGCCACATCGTATGCCATGAACCATCGGCTGCATCATTCCGGACACCCGTAACGCGCGCAACATCTTTGAACAGTGCTTTTGCGCCCGTCATCGGAATCAACTGATCCATCCAGTTCAAATCGGGAGCCATTTCAAAGCCCGGATGATACCAGAAAGTTGTTCCGGTTTTGTTCATATATTTCTGAATGAATCCAACCAACACGTCTGTAGAATCCTGCGGGGTAAGTTTCCACGGCCATGTCACATTGGTGCCTGCATACGGATAATCCTGCGGACCAAGTGTCTTCACACCAAAATACTTTGCATGAGGATCCGTATCGTCAAACGTCGTATCGGCGTATCCGCTGATGAAACCATGATCCTGATCGGAGAAGAGGTAGGTCTTCGGGACTGCCACAGTTCCGGTCGCCAACCATGCTCCGGCATATCCGGTTAGATCTGCCTGACCACCGTCTGCGGTTACGTCAACTGCCAAATTGTACAACTTCAGCAGATCCGGAATATCGGTTTTGCCATAGGATTTCACATCCCACACGTCATAGTAGACCTTTTCGTTCGTACTATCTTTCCTCATATAATATGAAGCGATTGATTTTACGGTCCAACCGGTCGGCATAGTGCGGCCATTCCAGATGCAGAGATATTTGTACTTCGGAGCAAAGATCGTGTAGCTGTAGGTTAGAGTTTGTGTTGTAAGATTGTTGACATCCGTCGCAATGGCATAGTAGGACACTGTGTCACCGGCGTTGCCCGCGGGCAGAGTTCCAGTGTAGTTGGGCTCTGTGCCGGTCATCGACGTTTTCGCGAATACACCGCTATTCACTTTTGAATAGAGATCAACGGACTTCACACCCTTTGCGCCGCCGGACGGGTTGTCATCAGTGACTGTCGCCGTGACTGTCCGTGCAGTGGTTTTCAGGGTTGTGAACAGTTGCTGCAATGCTGCTTTCGGCGGACGGTCTGTGGTGTATTCAACCACCAAATAGATCCTCCACTCGTATTGGCGAATTGACCAACCAAGGTAGGCGGTACCTTCGTAGAATTTGTAGGAATGATACGGATAGTTCAGTGCTGACTGTGCACCGAATACCATTGCGGTGTCTATTCCGCCTGGCGGAGTCTGCGCATACGAGGTCAGATTTTGGACAGTGAAAGCGAACGGAACGCCAAGTTTGAATGGAATGGAATCGCCCCAATCGGCAATGATCAGCTTATGCCACGCGCCGACTACCAGATTGACCGGAGCACCGCCGGGAAGCCATGTGGGAACTTCTGTTCCAAGAGGATCGAACGTAACAGCAGCCAACCCTTTCACAAAGGCTGTATCGGTTGCTTCATCACGGAACGGGGTTCTCAAACCCTCGCCGTCGGTGACGCACTTGTAATAGCCCAAATTTCCGGCCGGGCTTGTTCCGCCGCTCGCCCATTCCGTTGTCGGGAGTGTCGCTACTCTCGGGTCAGGATACCATGCTCGTACCTGGGCTTTGTGTGCGATACCAATCGTATATCCGGAAGCCATCTGGAACCAGAATTCGCGGACTAATCCGCCGGCTGCCGGCACATACCATTGAAAAGCAACATCGTGTGCATTGAAGGAAAAATCGGTGTTTGTCGAGGCACCTGTTTTGTCATAAGTGAACAGCGTATCGACCAAGCCGTTTACTTTTGCCATCGAAGAACCCTTTTCTGCGCGTGCGATTGCATTTGCAGTGGATTCGCCTTTGCGGATGACCATTGCTTCCTGATCACCAATGCCATTGATGCGCAGCAGGTACTTCTGGCCTTCGGCCATCAGCGACGCCGCAACGAACAACATCAAGAGCGAAACCGTAAACAGTTTCTTCATCATGTGTGTACTCCTTGTAAATGTGGATAATGAGTGGGTTAAAGGCGCTTCGAATAAATAATTATTATGATTAACTGTACTCCTTTCTGAATTCAATTGCAAGGACTTTTTCAGAAAAGAAAAACGTCTGCACGGAATCCCGTGCAGACGCTGTACTCGCATTAGAAGCCCAATTTAAGTGTGAACACGTGATTGGCACCGAAATATTTCGCCGCTTGATATGCATAATCGACGGTGAAACCCAGTCCGTCGAAGTCCTGAGAAATACCGGCGCCAAATGTCGGACCCCAGATGTACGTGTCCACTTCCGCCTTCGGGGCCATGTCGTAGCCGCCGCGGAGGAAGAACGATTTGTCGTAGGAAAATTCCAGCCCGAGTTTGTATTCATCATCAAAGAAATTCTGATTCTGGAACAGGCCTGCGGCACTCAACATCATCTTGTCGTCGATGGCAAACATATAGCCGACGCCAAGTTCAATAACCGACGGAAGTTCCGCGCTTGCAGCGACCAGCTTATAGAACGATGTTGGCCGCAGAAGTCCGTCCATGTTGCCTTGGCGTAACAGGCCTGCCCCGTCATATTGCATTTGGGGCCCGATATTTTTCACCGCGACGCCGATATTGAATCCATCCAGGCCGGCGAAGTTATGATACTGCACGCCGAAGTTGAATGAGAGCCCGCTGGTGCTGACGCGGTCAATCTGCTCGGACACGAGGTTGGTGGTTAATCCGATACCAATGCGGTCTGTCAACGCCTTGGAGTATGTAAGTCCAACAACACTGAAACGGGGCGTAAAAGTTTCACCGGTGCCGTCGGGATTCGCTTCAGTGGTAACATCGATGTCCCCGATAGCAAGTGACTTGAGTGTAAATGCCAGTGTGCCGAATCCCTCAAACGTGGAACTGATGCCGAGGTATTCCACGCCAATATCGGCGAGATAGCTCATGTGCGAAAACATTGCCTCGCTTTTTTTGTCACTAAAGGCAAGTCCGCCCGGGTTATAGTACACGGCGTCAATGCCCGAGGTTGATGCAAGCATAGCGCCGCCAAGTGCAACGTCCCGGCCGCCGACTGGAATAAGGAGCATCGGGGCCGCCGACGTTCCGGCTTTGTCTGGTCTTCCGGCAAATGTCTCTACGCTCATCACCAGAAAAACCGCGACGACGAACAGCAAAAGTCGCGCTGCAGTTTTCATCATTGTTCTCTCCTTCATAATGTCAAAGTACAATTAGTAGTTCTGCAGGAATTGCTGTTCCTGTATGATCGCGACTTTCAGTGTCTTGGTTCCCAAAAGGCCCATATCCACATAGGCAAGGTAAATACCGCTCGCGACAGGCAGATTGTGGGAATTGTTCAGATCCCAATTCAGGAACTGCGTTTCTTCATCCTTATCCAACTTCCGCACGAGAACACCGGCCAGATTGAATATCCGGATCGTCACCTTGCGGGGCAGGTGGTTGAAAGTCACGAAACGTACGTCACGGCTGATCTCGGAAGCATTCACGCCGTAATAAGGATTCGGGAAAACATTAATCCCCTTGACTGCCTGCTTGGCCGCTTCAAAATTCGCGGTCTGTAATGCATTGACGGTGAAGGTCTTGATATCGCCAATTTTCACTGAGATGTTCGCATTCAACCGGATCTTCGTACCTGCCGGAGGAGGATTGCCCGTTGCCTTCACATCGACGAAGACGATGTTCAGCGCGATGAAGCTTGTTCCCTGAATGAGAGGCACCTTCTTCGCGGTTGAATTCGATGGCGGGAATGTCGTCCAACTCAGGTAGCCGATACTCTTCGTTCCGTCGGTCGTATCGTTGATGGCGATATTGTTGAACGCCGGACCCTTTGTCGCATCGTTTCCGACTGTGCTCCAAACGGTATCGGTCGCATTATTGAGAAAGACAACCGGCCACACCCGCACATTGTTTAGATAAGTTGCAAAAGGAACACGAATGAACTTTGCTTTTGCTGGACTGTCATTCGGCGACGGAAATGTTGCCACTGCCCAGTTCGTATCGGTGGGATCTGTGAATCTTATTTCCACCGGCAGTTCATTCGCACGGTTGCCGGCCCATGCGCTTGCCGGACCGATCATCTTATATGTTCCGCCCGGGTTGACAACATCGACGACGTTGCCGGTGCCCGGTGCGTACTCTGAGCAGCTCTTGTAACCCAGTGGCGCCTGCGAAAGATAGAAAGAAATACCGTCCTGCGGAATTCGCGCCTCAAACGCGCCGAGGTCTTTCACCAATTGCACCGTCGGTGATGCGATGGGCAGATCGAATCGCGGCACGAGACCGTCTGCAATTTTGCCGCGGACGACGCCTTTTTTATAGACAGAATCGTACGCAATCACATACATGTTGCCGCTTGTGAAGACTGGTATGAGCGAATCGGCCAGCGCTTCTGTTCCATCAAGCTTGGACCAGACCCCGCGTGCCGTGTCGTTCACAAGCGTCAGGGTCTTCAGGTATTTCTTGTTGAGGGTATCCCGGATGACCGCTGTATGAGTTCCCGGAGTTCCATTGAGTCCGCTGAATGTAATAAAATAGGAAATCTGTGTTTTCGCGTCATTGAGCGTGAAAGTGCCTTGTCCTTTCGCCGGGATGACCATCTTGGGTGACAAACTCGGCAGCGTATCAAGGGTCGCTGTGACCGTCGCATAGTCCGTTCCCGAAATCTGCCGCACAATTGTAGCATTGCGGAGAGGTCCTGTGCCTCCATACCAAATATCATAGCTCTGGCCGGTCTGGAGTGATGGATTCAAGACGACAGCGTGCACATACGCATCATTGTTCCCGACGACATTTTTGACCGGGATGCTGACAGTGTCGGTGACATTGTACGGCAGCACCGTGCCGGGGTTCGGTGCATGCGGAGTAACGATCATTACCACCGGTGAACATTCGAACGAATGCGTCACGAGTTTGGTATCGCCGTTGTAACTATACGCTGTGACCGCAAAGTAGTATTTCTGGCCGTTGACAAGCGGGGCGTTTTTAATAACGTCATTCGTAATGTACATGTAACGGGTCAGTCCGGAGTTCTTACCCAGCTCCACCGGCAACACGAGCACCTGTCCCGAGGCCGGGTCGAATTCTTGCTGAGAAATCGTGGAAGGATCCGTCACCAGGTCATAGGTGGCAATTTTCACACCGGAGGTCAGCGGTGAACTGGCGGAAGGAAGCTGATACACATTGTAACCTTCAAATCTGTATCCCTTCGACACTGTATTTTCAGTGAGTGCGACTCCTGCCGTGTTGCTCTCCCATTCGATCACCACGCCCTTGTTCAATTCCGTTGCGGTAACAGTAGGCGCCGGCGGCGGCTTTGGCAAATCGAAGAGGTTGTCATAAGCGGCCTGCGCGGTTTTGTCATAAAACTTCATGACCGAAACGCTCGAAATTCTGTCCGATCCCAGACCGGCAATCAACGATGACACCAATTCCTGTGTATCACCCACGGCCATATTGAACGGGCCGGCGGTCAACAGGAAGCGGCGGTCGCCCGGGGGATCAATCGAGCCATCCAACCAATCAGTCTTTGAGTTACCGGAAACCGGATCACCGGAAAGCCAGTACGTCGTCGGCAGGCCATTTATAGGATTGACCAAAAATTCCGGTGCAGCCTGCGGTGTCGGGGTCATGCCTTGCAGCATGTTGTACCACTGAATGCATCCAGGTGCCGTGAACGGCGGATCGCTGTACTTTCCGCCTGCTGCAAAATAAATGAAACTGGTCATCGGCAGGTTTTTATATCCTTTGCGGTATCTCAAATCGAACACCGCGCTGTCCGTCAACACACCAGTCTTTTTCACCGGGCCCTGCAGAAAGTCGTATCCTGCGGCCGGCGGTGCGATGTTAAATTTCCGGTATTCTGCGTCGAGCGTCTTGGAATTGTAAACGAATCCCATGCTCAGGTTCGTATCGCAACCCGCAAAATCGTCGCCGGAATCGCCGAGATCCGGATCCGACCATTGGCACATGTACATATTGTCGATGGTCGCATTCTGGGGGGTATCTTTTGTTCCCTTGTAGATCAGACGGAATTTCTTGAACACCATATTGCCGAGTGCGTCCGTCCGGTTATAGCCCCAAAACGTCGACTGCATTTCCATACCGATCGGCGGTGACTGCCAGGGGGATGTACCGGGTGCAATATCATTCGCAACGTACCACACTACTTGATCTGCACCCGCCAGTCCCGGTTCTTCACCTGCGGTATCCGGAGGGAAGACACCATTCACTTGGACGGTAAGGAATTTCGGACTGTAGACACCATCACTATTCTTGTCATAGAATGGTGCACCTTTCTGCGCCGGCCATTCTCTCCAGTCTTTTTCATACTCGGCGCGAATTGCCAGCACGTCGCCGTCAGTCACGCTGGCAAGAGCTTTCGTATAAAATTCGGCAGCATCCTGCCGAAGATCTGCCGTCGCATAGTCGCGGCGAATACGCCAAATACGAACATCCGGACTGCTGCCAAGCTCGTAGATACTGTTTTTCGGGTCCGTAATTGCGCCGGCCGCGGTACCATTGCTGTAGCTCTGGCCGTTCACGCGGATCACAGGCGATTTGCCGTCGTTTACTCTGCCGCCCCAAATCAAGCCGGCGGAATAAATGCATGTGGATGTGCCGCGCGGGTATGTGGCACCGGCATTTCCCGTTGATGGATTACGTTCCTGTTCGCCACTGGAATTATACCACACAGAAAAGTTATTGATGTTGAGCAACGTCGCATTCGGCGTTCCATCGGCCTTGTACAGCGACGGCCGCCGTCCAACGAGGCCCCGCGACTGATCTGCCGCAAAGACATCGCCGGCCAACAGGAGCGCAATCGCGAACATCAGTAACACAATCATCGATGATTTCATTTTCATTAGTATTGCTCCGTGTATGATTGTTGAGTAAGTTTTCATAACGTCGCCTGTCAGATCTCAACTTTCACGCCGAAACGGATCTGGCGCGGAATTCCCCACAGGTTGTTGCCCGTGACGTTCCTGTACGCACGGCCGTCCACAATGTTTGCCAGCGTGTAAAGATCGACATATCCCTGCCCGTACGCAGCGATGGTGCCGCTGCTCAGATCGGGATTATTGAGGAATCCGTCGTCAGACGCATTGCCTGTGCGGCGGTACACATTGATCACATTCTTTGTGTTGAGCACATTCTGGACGTAGATGTAAATCTCCGTGTTCAATCCGCCGATGGCAATATCTTTGTACCAGCGTGCATCCAGATTGAATACCCACGGAGTGGTGGATTCATTCACAGACTCCAACGGGTTGGCGAACCGTTGGTCTGATTCCACAAGTGCACCGGTGCTGGAACCCTGCTGCCCGATGCTGCCGGTGGACAACGTATAGTTGTGTCCGCTGTTGAAGGTGAACAACAGATTTATGCCCATCCGCTCAAGAATCGGTCCACCGTCATTCTTGTCAAACGAATAATCGACGTTGATACTGCCGCGATGCGTTTGATTGAATTCCAGAGGAGAAATGACCGTCGGATACACCGTTCCCAGTTCCGCGGAGGAGACAGCCGAATTGTTCGCCGAGCCCGTGCCCTGTGCATCGGAGTATGTATAGTTGACGGTTGCACGCACTCTGTTCGTGCGGCGCAAGTCCAGACGCAATTCGAGGCCTTTCGTCGTCACGAAGTCGCCGTTCACCAGCGTGTTGTATCCGTGCGCATAGGCGCCGGAAACGGTGGTGAGGCGTTTGACCTGGATCTGTCCCTGGATATCCTTATAGAAGCCTGTAATGTCGAATGATGCATTGTCGCTGAACTGCTGGCTAAAGCCGACTTCATACTGGGTGGACCGTTCCGGCTGCAAATCGAAGCCCACCGGGCCCGGAATGAAGTTTTGACCGCCAAACATCACGGCATCCCAGCGGCGTCCAACATAAATATTGTTCAAGCTGGGCGATTGGATATACTTGCCGTACTGCAGATGGAACACGGTCCGGTCGGAAACTGGGAATGAGAATCCGAGACGCGGGCTCACAGCCTTGAACGGAGTCGATTTTGCGATACCGGTCGATTTTATCATCGGGAAGCCGCCATCCACACTGACATCGACCGATGGATTCAGTGGGCCTTCGATGACATTGGGTGTCGTGGGATCGTCAATGAATTTGAAGTCGTCATTGTCGATATAGTCGAAGCGCAATCCCGCCTTTACCACGAGGTCGTTATATTCCAATTTATCTTCCACGTAACCGGCGATAAAGGTCGGTGTCTTCGGACCGTCGATGTTATTGACATCGGTGATTTCGTTGCCGTAGAAATCATAGCCATAGTTATTCACGCCGCCCTGCTTTGCGACGTTGATGTCGCGTGTGTCGCCCGCGGTTCGTGCATAGTCCGGATTCTGACGATACCAGAGAAGAAGTGCTGCAGAGCCGGTGCTAAAATTGCTCACGCGATACGTTTCATACGAACCGCCGAACTTCAATTGATTGATAGGATTGAACTGGGTTGAGAAATCCAATGATGCACCATAGCGCGCCTGGCGGCCTTTTGCAAAGGTGGTCTGTGACGCTCCATACCGTGCAAGTGAGAAACCATAAATGTTGTATGCAGTCGGTATGGTCGTGTATGCCGAATAGATGTACCCGTGTTGGGCATTTGCGAGACTGTCGTTGTAATTAAAGTAATTGGTACCGAAATCCGGATCCGTCGTCAATGTTCGGTTGTCCATGTAGCTCACGTTCACGTCGTACGAGGTATTGTTGCTGAGGATGTGCGTGAATTTTGTGTTCAGCAGCAAGTTGCTTGCCTCCGAAATGGGCAGTCGTGCCAGATCAAGCAGGTTCGCAATAATATCCTGCGTGCCCTGATCACGTGAGCGCGTAAATGCACCGCCGATGCGGATGATGTATGGGTTGTAATCAAACGTCAACGTACCGTTGGTAGTATAGCGATTGTGCATTCCTGGTACGTTGCCTGGTTGGATTTGGAACACATGAATCGTGTCTTTCGGTGAATCGGCATTGGGAAGATTGTAGAGCGTAAATCCTTCCCAGAACCGTTGCTGGTCATCGCGCAGGAAATTGTTTTCTCCGGCGATGAAGAATTTGATGTTGTCCGCGATTGGCCCGCTGAAGGTCGCAACATAGTTGCTGTAGCCGTAGGAATAAGTGCCAAGGGCCTTTTTATAGAGCGGCGTAAAATCGTCCGTCTCTGCCTGGATGGACGCCTTGTATTCCGATGTTCCCGTGCGCAGCGTCTGGCGCACCATGCCTGCATTGGCTCCGCCATATTCAGAGCTGAAACCGCCGGGTTGCACTTGGAACTCTTCCAATGCTTCCGGAATGATAGTGGTTAGGTTGTTGCCGGTCACGATGCTGCGTGTGCTGGCGCCTTCCACATAGTAGCCGACTTCATCCGATCGGCTACCGCGCACATACATGTTGCCGTTCTGTTGCACAAATCCGGGCGACAATGCAATGGCGTTGGTCACGCTGCGGATCGGCATCTTTGCAATTTCTTCCTGTGTGCCGATGCGGACAGCGTTTGTGGCATTCTTGTTCACCAAGGGCCGGTCCTGTACAATGACCACTTCCTTCATTTCCACTTCCGACGACGCGAGCTTGAAATTCAATTCCGACGTAATATCTTCGTTGATGCGGACATTGCTCACCGTGACATTACGATATCCGATAAGTGCCGCACGGATACTGTACGTTCCCACAGGAATGTTCATCATGGTATAGTAGCCGTTAACATCAGTCGCGGCACCATAGTTCGATCCGAGAACCACCACATTCGCGCCGATCAGGGCATCGCCGGTCTTCTCATCCAGCACACGCCCTTTGAGTTTACCCGTGGTACCGGCAAAGATCAACATAGGCAAAGCGGCCACAACCAACAGCGTAACAATAATTCTTTTCATAGTTGCTCCTCTAGTGGCTTCGATTAATTTTCAATCAGTTTCTTGACCTGAACCAACGCGCTCCGATTCGTCGATGCCGCGGTCGTATCATAGCTATCATAGACAAAGACCGAGAGATACTGATGGGAGCCACCAATGACGGTGATGGAATCTTTGAATACTCTTCCTTGGCCGCTAAATGCGGTTCGTGTGAAGAAGAACCGTGCAGTATCATTCTGCCGGACTTCCGTGAATGAAGCAGTCCCTTTGCTGAAAGCAAGGGATGCCGTTGGCGTCGCCGCCGCCAGATTGTCTCGCCAAACACTCAAAGTGTCCAGTCCCCCGGTCACAAGATTGGTAAAGCGCACGCTGGTCGAGCCTTCATGTCCAAGCGTGGAGGGACTGGTGTACATTGCCCGAATCGGCATCTTCAGATAGTAGGTGTGCGCCTTCGTGGTGTCAGTCAGCGGCACAGTATTCCGGTAGAACACGAGCGTCGCGTGCTGGTCGGTTTCAAAACTAACCACGATGGTGTCGCCACCGTACACAAATCGTTTCGTTCCCGCCTGAAACACCTGGAAGGCTGTCTCTGATCCGTTTGAACCGATCGCGAGTGACGAAAATATTTTGCTCAACTGATAATTGGCATCGACGCCTTGAGCGAAGGGAACGATCGTCGGTGTCGTCACAGAAGCCGGATTCAACGACAGGAACCGGAACTCCGCATTCAGCGCCGGCATCGGCGGCTGCTCGCTCGGGATATCCACGCAGCCGGAGAAAATGGCGACGCAGATGACGATCAGAGACAGCAGAGGCAAAAACTGTTTTCGTAAAAACATTGGTGTGGTCTCCTTTTATTGATAATGTGCTCAGGCTTCAAATGATTGGGGAAAAAACGGCAATCGCAATAATGGAATAAAGAGCCAGTGAATTTCTTATTGGTTGGGACAACAAATGGAATGAAGCTGGTAAGACGTCTGTGCTTTCATGGAAGAGGGCCTGTATCAATGGTATCGAAACTTTTTTTCCTGTCAACCGTTTAAAGGAAGTTACGCATGTACTGCGCTTCCGGTTAATATAAAGCTCATGATGACAATTGTCAAGCCTCAGACTCAAAAAACCGCAGGAATTAAGGCATTAGACGAAGTTCGCTTTCGCGGACGGGAAAATCAGGCAACCGCTGAGGTCATCTGATGCTTTGACAGGGGCATTTCCTTTTGGGAAATGTGGAGTTCGATGTTCTTCAGCAGCTCGGTCCGCCCCTCGCCACTGATGGCAGAGAACGGAATCACGTCGGACATGTGTTTGAATTTTTGGAGAGATTCTTTTACCGTCTTGATCTGAGTCTGAAGTTTGTTGAAGGGTACCTTGTCCGCTTTTGTCAGGACAAGAACGAATGGTATCTTGTAGAAGTCAAGCCAGCCCATCATGGTGCAGTCGAGATCAGTCGGTCCCAAACGGGCATCGACAATCTGCACTCCAAGGGCGATCTGGTTTCTGGTGCGGAAAAAATTCTCGATGAGGGATGTCCATCCCGCCTTAACGTGTTCTGCCACTTTCGCATAGCCGTAGCCGGGCAGGTCGAGAAAATAGATTTCTTTGTTGATGAGGTAGTAATTCAGCTCGCGGGTCTTGCCGGGAGTCGAGCTCACGCGCGCGATTCCCTTACGATTGCAGAGTTTGTTGAGCAGCGATGATTTACCGACGTTCGACCGCCCTATAAAGACGATTTCAGGGAAATTATCTTTTGGCAGCTGTTTAATATTTGCAACCCCCACCACAAAATCGACGGAAGCAATTTTCATAGGGTGCTTTCAGGACAAAAAAACGACGATCAGGCTTTTGCGTCAGCAGCGGGTATTTCCGCTGCCGGTGCCTCCGGCGCTTTTTCTGCCGGGGCCGCCTTTTTTACGCGCGCACGACGATCGCGCTGCGGTTTCGCCGGTTTCTTCGCTTCTTCCTGACCGACGTTATAGTCCACCAATTCGAGGATGGCAACATCGCCGCCATCACCGAATCGACGGCCCAACTTCACCACACGGGTGTATCCGCCAGGACGGGATCCGACTTTCGGTGCAATTTCTTCGAACAATGATTTCACGACAGCGCGATCATGGATGAAGCGCGCCACTTCCCGGCGTGCGTGCACATCTTTCGGGCCGCCTTCCACCTCTTTTGCAACGGCGCGTTTGGCCCGCGTGATGATCTTCTCCACCACCATACGGGTTTCTTTTGCCTTCGCAAGCGTTGTGCGAATCTTTTTGTGCTGCAGCAATGCGGTGGACAATGCTCCGAGTGTTGCTTTGCGGTGGCTTGCCGTGCGTTTGAGTTTTCTTCCAGATCTGCGATGAATCATTGCATCTTCCTTTTTTTAATCACTGTCTTTCAAATACTTGTCCACGTCCATCCCGAACGTCAACCCTTTTTCCTCCACGATCGCAGAGAGTTCGGCAAGAGACTTGCGTCCAAAGTTGCGGAACTTCAACAGTTCGGCTTCCTCGCGGCGAACGAGATCGGCGATGGTATGTATCTCGGCGGCGCGCAGGCAGTTGTGCGAACGAACGGACAATTCAAGATCGTCCACGTTCGTGCGCAGCACCTGACGAATGCGTGCGGCTTCGGCATCTTCTTCCACTTCTTCTTTCTCGGTGTCGAGATCGTTATCAAAGTTGATGAAGAGCTGAATATGATCGCGCAAAATTTTACCGGCATATGTCAATGATTCTTCCGGAGTCACGGAGCCATCCGTCTCGATTTCGAGCACGAGTTTTTCATAGTCCGTCTGCTGACCCACGCGCGTCGGTTCCACGAAGTAGCGCACGTTTTTAATCGGCGTGAAGATCGAATCGATCGCCACAACGCCGAGTGTCTGATCCGGCAATTTGTTCTCTTCCGATGTCACATAGCCTTTGCCGCGGCCGATGCGGATTTCCATGTCGAAGTCGGCATCCCGGTTCAACGTGGCGATGTGATGAGTCGGGTTGAGAATTTCCACATCGGGACTTGCATCCTGCAAAGCAGACGCAAGGAATTTTCCGGGGCCTTTGAGATGCACGGTAATCTTCCCAACCTTTTTATTGGTTGCCTTCAGCCGGACTTCCTTCAGATTCAGGATCATGTCCGAGACGTCTTCGACGAGTCCGGGAAGGGTCGAGAATTCATGGACCACACCGTCAATGCGAATCGCGGTGATGGCATATCCGGGAAGCGACGACAGCAGTACACGACGGAATGCATTCCCGATCGTGACGCCGAATCCCTTTTCCAGTGGTTGGACGATGAATCTGCCGAACATGGGGGTACGGGACGCATCGTCCAGCACAATACCTTCAGGCATTTGAAAGTTTACGAGACTCATTGAACTTCACTCACTTTCAGACGTGTACAAAAATAATTACTTGGAGTAGAGCTCCACCACGAGCTGTTCGTTCGCGGGGAGAGGAATATCAGCGCGTTCCGGCACCTGCAGAAACGTTCCATTCAGGTTTGCCTTGTCGAGGCTGAGCCACGGCAACATGGAGCTGTCTTTCATCCGTTTCATCGAATTGTGTATCACATCCAGCTTCTTGCTCCGTTCTGCCACCTGAATGACATCGCCTGCCGAGAGCAGCACGGAAGGAATGTTGCACGCTTTGCTGTTGATGAGGAAGTGGCCGTGCAGAATCATCTGACGGGCGGTCTTCCGTGACGGGGCAAAGCCGAGGCGGTACACGACGTTGTCGAACCGTCGTTCGAGAGCCTTCACCAACAGTTCACCGGTCTTACCAGTCTGGCGCAGTGCCTTCTCAAAATAATTGCGGAACTGCATCTCCGCCAATCCATAGAGGCGGCGGATTTTCTGCTTCTCGCGCAACTGGATTCCGTATTCAGAGACCTTTTGGCGGCGCGACTGACCGTGCTGGCCCGGGGGGTAGCTTCTCCGGTCCAATGGGCATTTTTCCGAAGAACATTTGGTGCCTTTCAGAAAAAGCTTTTGCTTTTCGCGTCTGCACAATTTGCAACTGGCATCTATATACCTTGCCATGGAACAGTACCTTCTAAGAGTGTGATATCGTTAAGTTAAACTCGGCGCCGTTTTGGCGGCCGGCATCCGTTATGCGGGATCGGCGTGATGTCGCGAATGATCGTGATCTCAAGTCCGGCCGTCTGGAGTGCGCGAATAGCTGCCTCACGCCCCGAACCGGGTCCTTTCACGAACACTTCCACTTTGCGCAATCCAAGGTCGTGCGCCTCTTTCGCGGCAGCTTCCGCCGACACCTGTGCGGCAAACGGCGTGTTCTTGCGCGATCCTTTAAAACCATTTTTTCCGGCGGAAGACCAGGCAATGGTATTGCCGTAGGTGTCCGTCAGCGTCACAATCACATTGTTGAACGTGGCCTTGATGAATGCCTTGCCGTTCACGTCAACGTGAATTTTCTTCTTCTTTTTTGCAGCCGTTGCGGCGGCCGCTGCTTGTTTTGCCACAGATGCTCCTTGGTTATTTCTTGGCTGCTACTTTTTTCTTCCCGGCAACGGTTTTCCGTTTGCCCTTCCTGGTACGCGAATTCGTGCGTGTCCGCTGGCCACGTGTGGGCAGTCCCTTGCGGTGGCGCAAACCGCGGTAGCAGCCGATGTCCATCAATCGCTTGATGTTCATTTGCATTTCAGACCGCATGCCGCCTTCGGTTTTATAGTCGGCCTGAATAATCGTCCTGATGCGCGATACTTCGTCGTCATTCAAATCGCCGATGTGCTTATTGGGATCGATGTTCGCCTTTTTCAGGATTTCCGCCGCGGTGGTCCGACCGATACCGTAAATATAGGTCAAACCGATGACGGACCGCTTATTTCTTGGTAAATCTACTCCAGCTATACGAGCCACGTATCGTTCTCCTTACTATTAACCCTGGCGCTGTTTATGTTTGGGATTCTTGCAGATCACTCGTACGACGCCTTTGCGGCGGATGATCTTGCAGTTATCACATAATTTCTTCACGGAAGCACGAACTTTCATTTCCTCATTCCTTTCGTCGCTTACTTGTACCGGTAGGTGATGCGCCCTTTGGTCAAATCATACGGTGAGAGTTCCACCGTCACCTTGTCGCCCACCAAAATCTTGATATAGTTCATTCGCATTTTGCCGGAAATGTGGGCCAGAATTTCGTGGCCATTGTCCAGCTTCACCTTGAACGACGCGTTCGGCAAAGTGTCTGTGATTGTTCCGTCAACCTTTATGGCATCCTGTTTGGACATGGTTCTTTCTTACACGGTCAGGATCTCTGCCGACCCCTTCCTGACAATCACTGTATGTTCGAAATGCGCTGATGGTTTTCCGTCGAGCGTCTGGACCGTCCATCCATCGTGCGCGACACGCACTTTGTAGGTCCCGTAGTTGACCATCGGTTCTATCGCCAGCGCCATGCCTTCTCTCAACTTGACACCGGTTTTCGCTTTTCCGTAGTTCGGAACCGGCGGATCTTCGTGTAATTCCGTTCCGATCCCGTGTCCTACAAGCGCCCGCACCACTGAAAAACCGGCGCCTTCCACATGCTTCTGAACCGCGGCGGAAACATCGTGCAGATTGTTTCCTTCAACCGCCTGCGCCACACCCCGCTCCAGAGACTCTTTCGTGATGCGTATCAACCGCTCTTTTTCCGCGGTGATTGTCCCGACGGCAAATGTCGAGGCACCGTCTCCAAAATACCCATTTTTCTTGACGCCGACATCGATCGACACTATCTCGCCGTCCTGCAACATCCGCTTCGACGGAATCCCGTGGACCACCTGTTCATCAATCGAAATACACAGTGACGCGGGAAACAGATTCTTCGGATCGTGACCGTAGCCCTTAAACGCGGGCTCCGCATCACAACTCCGAATAAAATCTTCTGCCATCCGGTCCAACTCTAACGTCGACACACCCGGTGCTACTGCCTTGCCCACCAACCGCAGGACGTCTGCCACAATCCTGGAACTTACCCGCATCAGGACGATTTCGTCTTCTGCCTTGATTCTCACCATCGATGCAGCCAGCTCCCGGCGTATTAGCGTCCGATTCTACCCTTAATTTTTCCGCTCTTCATGAATCCGTCGTAATGACGCATCAGCAGGTGCGATTCAATCTGCTGCAATGTATCCAGCGCAACACCTACGATGATAAGCAGGCTTGTGCCGCCAAAGAAAGATGCAAAACTTGAGGTGACGCCGAAGCGCACCATGAAAGCCGGAAGAATGGCGATGATCGCCAGAAACACCGAACCCGGCAGTGTAATTTTTGTCAAAATATTGTCGATGAAATCGGACGTGTGCTTGCCCGGGCGAATACCGGGAATGAATCCACCCTGCTTCTGCATATTGTCCGCAACGTCCTTCGGATTGAACGCGATGGCCGTGTAAAAATAGGTGAAAAATACGATCATCAAAGCGTAGAAGAACGAATAGGTAAATGACGTATGCTCAAAATATCCGGCGATCGAACCGACAAATTCACTATCCGGGAAGAACGTCAGAATCGTGCTGGGAATAAACATGATCGACTGCGCGAAGATGATCGGCATAACACCGGCCGTGTTTACGCGCATCGGAATATATTGCGTCACACCGCCGTACACTTTGCGACCGACGACTCGTTTTGCGTATTGCACCGGAATGCGGCGCGTTCCCTGGGTGACCATCACCACACCGGCAACGATCAGGATCATGAATGCCCAGATAATCAATTCCACAATAATCGGACGTGTTTCAGAACGCACCATCTGCCACTCATCCAGCAACGCAACCGGGAAGCGCGCGATAATGCCGATAAAAATAATGAGCGAGATTCCGTTGCCGATGCCGCGCTCGGTTATTTGTTCTCCGAGCCACATCATGAACATCGTTCCAGCAGTCAGGATGATCATTGTGCTGATCGTGAAACCGATGCCCTGTACCACATCAGGAACAATCGGAATTCCGCCGGAATTCAAACTCGTCAGGCGCACGCTGACACCCCACGCCTGCAATGCAGAGATAATGACCGTGCCGTAGCGGGTATATTGTGTTATCTTCTTGCGGCCGTTCTCTCCCTCTTTCTGCAGCTTCTGGAAGAACGGGACAACCGCGCCGAGCAACTGTATTATAATAGAGGCACTGATGTACGGCATGATGCCCAGCGCAAAGACTGCCGCATGGCTGAATGCACCACCAACGAACAGATCATAGAGGCCGAAGAGCGTATTCGACGCCTGGTTGCGGGATGCTTCGGCCAGAACAGAGGCGTCGACACCGGGCAGCGTCACATGCGAACCAAGGCGCACAATGAACAGGAGTCCTGCGGTGAACAAGACCCGTGTTCTCAGCTCCTGAATTTTGAAGATATTGCGTATGTTCTCGCTAAATTTGCTCATAAGTGCAGATTCTGGTTATTGGACCTTGGGCGCTGCAACTGTGATTTCCGTCGCGGTTCCACCCGCCGCAGTGATCTTTTCGACAGCCGACTTGCTAAACTTGTGTGCCGTTATCGTAAGCTTTGCTTTTAATTCGCCATTGCCGAGGATCTTCACGAGAACTTTTTTCTTGGCAATCACACCGGCGGCGTACAGCGTTTCCGGCGTCACAACGTCTTTAATCTTACCGTCCGTCACAAGCGCCTGCAGCGTTTCGACGTTGACAACCTTGTATTCAACGCGGAACGGCGGAGTGAACCCGAATTTCGGCAGACGACGGGCCAGCGGCATCTGACCGCCTTCAAAACCGCGCTTGAAGCCGGAACCGGAGCGGGAACCCTGTCCCTTATGTCCGCGTGTTGCCGTTCCGCCGTGGCCGGAGCCCTGGCCGCGTCCGATGCGTTTTACTTTTTTGCGGGATCCTTTTGCAGGACGAAGATTGCTGAGAATTGCTGTCATGATTTCACTTCCTCTACCTTTACGAGGTGGCGGACTTTCGTGACCATACCGCGGATCTGCGGGGTATCGTTATGCGTTACGGAGTAGTTCGGCCTGCCGAGTCCCAACGCCTTAATGGTCCGTTTGTGCGATTCGAGCGTATGAATCACGCTGCGAATTTGCGTAATCTTAATTTTCTTGTGTGCTGCCATACTCGTTTTCTAAGGGCTTAGTTTTGAAATAATTCTTGAAGCGACATGCCGCGTTCCCGGGCGACAGTGCGCGCATCGCGCAGGCTAAGCAATCCGGCGAGCGTTGCCTTCACGACGTTATGCGGGTTGGAAGAACCCATCTGCTTTGTCAGAATATCCTTCACGCCTGCAGACTCAAGGAGAGCGCGCACGCCGCCGCCGGCGATCAATCCAGTTCCGGGCGATGCGGGTTTCAGAAGGACTTTGCCGGCACCGAATTTGCCGATGACTTCGTGCGGAATCGTACCGTTGACAATAGGCACCGTCACGATATTTTTCTTCGCGTCATCAATTCCCTTCGCGATCGCATCAGCGACTTCGTTTGCTTTTCCGAGACCGACCCCGACGTGACCGTTGCCGTCACCGACCACAACGATTGCATTGAAACTGAAACGACGTCCGCCTTTCACCACCTTCGCAACACGGTTGATGTGGACGAGCTTGTCTTTGAGATCGAGTTCGCTTGCTTTGATCCGTGCCAATTCTGTGCCTCTCTGTTTTCTTTATTGCACTGAATAATAAGTTGTGTTGCTTGCTGTCGGGAGAGGAGTCGAACCTCTACAGACGCCTCCAAAGGGCGTTGTCCTGCCATTAGACGACCCGACAATACTGCCGCTCTCTTCTTCTGGCGCGCCGGACAGCGGCCTTAAAACTTCAAACCACCTGCGCGCGCTCCGTCGGCCAGAGCCTTCACGCGTCCATGATACAAATAGCCGTTGCGGTCAAACACCACAGTGGTGATGTTCTTCTCGATGGCCTTTTTTGCCAGCACTTTGCCGATCACAGCGCTCTTGGCAACCTTCGTCTTTGTGGCTACAACTTCTTCCCGCACTTCCTTAGAGATCGAAGAAATGGAGAGAATCGTTCTGCCCGACACATCGTCGATGATCTGGCCGTAGATATCGTTCAAGCTTCTGTAGACCGTTAAGCGCGGACGCTCCGGTGTGCCGTAAATTTTCTTGCGGACGCTGACCTTGATCCGCTCGCGGCGTAGTGTTCTATCTTTCTTAATCATAGTATACTATCTGTCAATTCGTAAGTTATTTACCGCCTGCCGCTGCGGTCTTACCTGCTTTGCGTCTGATATGTTCGCCTTCGTACTTGATGCCCTTGCCTTTGTAAGGTTCCGGCGGACGGAATGAGCGGATTTTTGCCGCCACGAGACCCACCAGCTGTTTGTCGATGCCGCTGATGAAGATGGAGGTTTGCGTTGGGGCTTCGATCTTGATTCCTTCCGGAGCACGGAAGATGATAGGATGCGAATAGCCGAGCGCTAGCTGCAGCACTTTGCCTTTGATTTCTGCGCGATATCCCACGCCGACCAATTCCAGCTTGCGCGAGAAGCCCTCCGTCACACCTTTCACCATGTTGGCGATCAGGGCGCGGTACAGCCCGTGCAGTGAGCGGTGCTCTTTGACATCCGAGTGACGCGTCACAAGCACTTCTTCACCCTTCACCACCACGGTGACATCCGGATGAAGTGCCGCGGTCAGCTCGCCTTTGGCGGCTGAAACTTTGACAGCCTTGGCGCTGACTTCAACTTTGACGCCTTTCGGTATCGGTACTGGTTTTCTTCCGATTCGTGACACAGTAAGACTCCTTCGAACTCTATGAAAAGTAGGAAAAGTAGATGGCTACCAAATAGTGCACAGAACTTCACCGCCGATATTTTCCTTGCGCGCCTGCTTGTCAGTCATCAATCCCTTCGATGTCGAAATGATGGCGATGCCGAGGCCGTTGTTGATGCGCGGCAATTTTTCGGACGACTGGTAGGTGCGAATACCCGGACGGCTGACGCGGCGCAATCCCGAGATGACGTTCTTGCCGTCGTTGTACTTTAGGGTAAGTCTCAAAACACCCTGCTTCGCGTCGTCCATTTTGACATATCCCGTGATAAACTTCTGCTGAAGAAGAATTTCAGTCATTTCTTTCTTCAGGTTCGAGGCGGGGATATCGACCTTTTTGTGATGTGCTTGCACAGCATTCCGAACCCGCGTAAGATAGTCAGCGATAGGATCAGACATTGACATTGATGAATAGTCTCCTGTTTGGATGATGAGCAGCGGCTTTTACCAGCTTGCTTTGATCACGCCGGGAATTTTTCCCTCGAGCGCCATTTCTCTGAACGCAAGCCTGGAGAGACCGAATTTCCGCATATAGGCCCGTGAGCGTCCCGTGATCTTGCACCGGTTGTGCAAACGATTGGGATTGCTGTCGCGCGGCAGTTTGCGCAGGGCTTCGTAGTCGCCCTTCGCCTTCAGTTCTTTTCTGAGGGCCGCATATTGTGCAACTATTTTCTGGCGTCGTTCTTCGCGTGCAACGGAGCTTGTCTTTGCCATAGTCTACTCGTAGTTCCTCGTTATGATGCTTTCACTGCGTCTTGACGTTTCACAAACGGCATGCCGAACGCCTTCAGGAGTTCCATCGCTTCCAAGTCCGTCTTTGCCGTGGTCACAAGTGTGATATCCATGCCGCTAATTTTCGTTACTTTTTCCGCGTCGATTTCGCGGAAGATAATCTGTTCTTTCACGCCGAGCGTATAGTTGCCGCGTCCGTCGAAAGATTTATCGGAGATTCCGCGGAAATCACGAATCTGCGGCATCGCAATTGACACCAGGCGATCCAGGAATTCGTACATCTGCCGGTTGCGCAATGTGACCCGCACTCCAATGGGAACGCCCTGGCGGAGTTTGAAATTCGAAATAGCCTTCTTGGCTTTCGTGATGGCAGCCTTCTGTCCGGTGATTTGTTCGATCTCTTTGGTTGCGACTTCAAGGAGTTTTGCATCCTGCGTTGCATCGCCGATACCCATATTGACGGAAATCTTTTCGAGGCGCGGAACCTGCATCACGCTCTTGTATTCGAAACGCTTCATCAATGCGGGAACGATGGTTGACTTGTAGAGTTCAGCCAAACGGGGAGAGACGCCGACTTCGCGTACACCGGTTCCTTTGGATTCTTTCGCGTCTTGTTTTGATCCGCTCTTCTTTTCTTTCGCCGGCGCTTTTTTCTCTTTTGCCGGTGCTGCTTTTTCGTTTGCCATACGTCGTGCTTTCGTTAATGCGCCATGTTATTCGCAGGGCGCCGGTCCGGGAATCTGTTAAAACATTTCGCCGCAATTGCGGCACAAGCGCATACCCTTCTTGTGTCCGGACACAACATCGCTAATAAGCCGGTGGCCGATACGGGTTGCGGTACTGCATTTCGGGCACTTCACCATCACGTTGGACGCATGAATGGAAGCTTCCTTCTGCACGACACCGCCCTGCGGATTGCGCTGCGAAGGTTTTGTGTGGCGTTTGATGATGTTCACGCCTTCCACAATCACGCGCTGCGTGTTGGGAAATACCTTCAGTACTTTTCCTTCTTTGCCGAGGTTGTTGCCGGCTTTGACAATGACCATATCATCTTTGTGGACGTGCATACTCGTTCACTTTCAAATTCGTTATAACACTTCAGGGGCTAAAGAGACAATTTTCATAAATTGCCGTTCGCGCAATTCACGGGCAACGGGTCCAAAGATACGGGTGCCGCGTGGTTCATTCTGCGCACTGATCAACACGACTGCATTTTCATCAAAACGGATGTACGATCCGTCTTTCCGGCCAATTTCCTTCTTGGTTCTCACCACGACGGCGCGGGAGACTTCGCCCTTTTTCACGGCAGCACCGGGAATGGCGGACTTCACAGAGACGACGACCAGATCGCCCACTCCGGCATACCGGCGGTCATGTCCTCCGAGCACACGAATGCAGCGGACTTTTTTTGCGCCTGAATTATCGGCAACAACGAGATTGGTTTCTTCCTGAATCATACCTGCTCCTGAGGATCGATTACTTCGCTTTGCTCACAATTTCGACCAGGCGCCATCTTTTCAGCTTGCTGATCGGACGTGTTTCCATGATTTTTATTGTATCACCAATGCCGGCCTCGCTTTTTTCATCATGGGCCATCAAGGTGGTAGTGCGGCGAAAATACTTTTTATACAACGGATGCGGAACGCGCCGTTCGACGGCAACGACAATGCTCTTTGCCATCTTGGTGCTGACCACTTTTCCTGTTCGTGTTTTTCGCCGAGTCGTTCTGGTATTCATCGTGTGACATTCTCCATTAAGCGATTATGCTTTTGCAGACGCAGCCGTACGCTTGCGTTCGGTGAGCATGGTCTTCATGCGCGCTATGTCTCGGCGAAGTGTTGGGATCTGAGCGGTGTTCTCGATCTGCTTCGTCGCCTTCTGGAACTTCAAGTGCGCCAGTGTGTCTTTGTCGTCTTCGATTCTCTTCAGCAGTTCGGCGTCAGAGAGTTCACGTATTTCAATTGTTTTCATGTGGATACTAGTCCAGCTTGATTAATGGGCTTCGTAATCTATGCGCGTCACGAATTTCGTCTTGATCGGCAGTTTGTGGGCGGCAAGCGTCAACGCTTCGCGTGCCATCTCCTTGGACACGCCGCCGATTTCGAACATCACGCGTCCCGGTTTTATCACCACTACCCAGAATTCCGGATTACCTTTGCCGCTGCCCATACGTGTTTCCGCGGGCTTTTTGGTTACCGGTTTGTCCGGGAAAATACGGATCCAGACTTTCCCTTCGCGTTTCATCATGCGGGTCAGGGCAACACGCGATGCTTCGATCTGACGCTGGGTAATCCATCCCGGCTCCATGGCCTTCAGGCCGAAATCGCCGAACGCGATCTGCGCTCCCCGGGTTGCTTTGCCGCGCATTCTTCCACGCTGCGTCTTTCTGAATTTTACTCTCTTCGGCATTAACATGACGTACGAACTCCAATCTCAGCTTTCTATGAACGGGAGGAATTTCCAAGAACTTCGCCTTTGCAGATCCACACCTTCACGCCGATCTTTCCATAGATCGTCTGCGCAGTACCTGTGGCATAGTCGATATCGGCGCGCAGCGTATGCAGCGGAATGCGGCCTTCTTTATACTGTTCGCGGCGTGCAATTTCAGCACCGCCGAGACGCCCGCTGCACATGATGCGTATTCCTTCCGCGCCCATGCGCATCGCAGCCGTAATCGCCTGCTTCATGGCACGGCGAAACGAAATGCGTCCTTCCAGTTGTGCGGCAATATTTTCTGCAACAAGATAGGCATCGAGTTCCGGGCGCTTGATTTCCTGGATCAGAATTTTTACTTCCTTGCTGGTCACTTTCTTCAATTCTTCTTCGAGCTGGGAGATTTCTTTTCCGCTCTTTCCGATCACAATTCCCGGACGCGACGTGTGGATCGTGATGCGCGCATTCTTCGGAGTGCGCTCGATCTGGATGCGCGAGATGCCGGCCTTCTTCAAACGGTTCCGGACATACTGGCGGATCATGACGTCTTCATTGAGCTTCGCGGCGAATCCCTTTTCGTCGTACCAGTTGGAGTCCCACGTCTTGATGACTCCTAAACGAAAACCGATCGGATGTGTCTTTTGTCCCAAAGTAAACTCCTCAATTCCCGAATAGATTATGGATTGTTCCGTTGCGCGACAACGATCGTAATATGGTTCGACCGTTTCAGCATCCTGAATGCCCGACCCATCGGCGCAGGGAGAATTCTTTTCATCATTGCCCCGCCGTCGACGAAGCACTCTTTGACGTAGATATCTTCTGTGGCAACGTGGCCTGCAGCGTCTTTGTTCTGGAGGTTCGAGATTGCCGACCGCAGTACTTTCTCTGCCGTCTTCGAAGCGTGTTTCGGCGAGAAATGCAGAATATTCAGCGCTTCGCTTACCGCCTTGCCGCGAATCAAATCGATCACCAGCCGCATCTTGCGCGGCGAGGTTCCCACATATCTGTTTATTGCTTTGCCTTCCATGAAAAACTCCGATGTTCGTAGTTGATCTTGCCGTCGACGATTAACTCGCTGCTTCCGATTTCAATCCCGGATGTCCGCGGAAAATTCTCGTCGGGGCAAACTCGCCCAGTTTATGTCCCACCATCGACTCTTGCACGTACACAGGAATAAACTTGTTGCCATTGTGCACAGCAAAGGTATGGCCGACAAAATCCGGTGCGATCGTCGATGAACGCGACCAGGTCTTGAGCACCTGTTTCTTGTTGCTCTTGTTTAGAGCATCAATTCTCTTCTGGAGCTTGGGATCAATAAATGGTCCCTTTTTTAATGAACGACTCATAGCTGCTCGATTGGTTTAGATTATTTACGCCGTTTAACGATGTACCTGTTCGAAGCTGATTTCTTCTTGCGTGTTTTCAAGCCTTTTGACTTTTGTCCCCACGGGCTAACCGGATGGCCGCCGCCGGACGTCTTGCCTTCACCGCCGCCCATCGGATGATCAACGGGGTTCATTGCAACACCGCGGACGTGCGGTCGGATACCCAGCCAACGTGAGCGCCCCGCTTTGCCCACAGAAATTTTTTCATGATCGCCGTTGCTCAACACACCGATTGTTGCGTAGCAACCCTTCGGCATGTTGCGCACTTCGCCCGAGGGAAGCTTCAGGAGAACAAATTCTCCTTCTTTTGCCTGCACCATTGCAAAGTTACCGGCGCTTCGTGCAAGCTGTCCGCCTTTGCCAACCTTCATCTCGATGTTGTGCACCTGCGTGTTCACCGGGATGGCACTCAGCGGCATTGCGTTGCCGGCCTTAATCTCCACTTCATTGCCTGCCAGCAATACTTCGCCGACTTTCAAGCCTTCGGGAGCCAGAATGTAGCGCTTGTCCCCGTCGATATACGAAACAAGAGCAATGCGTGTTGACCGGTTCGGATCGTATTCGATGGCCAGCACTTTTGCGGCAATATTGCGGCGATCGCGTTTGAAGTCGATGATGCGATAGCGGCGTTTGTGTCCGCCGCCGCGATGCCGGGACGTAACGCGGCCGTACTTGTTTCTGCCGCCCGATTTTTTGATCGGGGCGAGGAGCGATTTCTCTGGCGTGGTCTTTGTGATTTCCTCGAAGGACGAGATTGAATAGTATCTCGTCGCGGGAGTCATCGGTCGTAATTTGCGTATTGCCATAAGTCAGATTCCGTAGGTCTTCAATTACACGTTTTCGAAGAAATCAATCTTGTCACCCTGCTTCAGCGTGACGATCGCTTTTTTGTAGTCCGACCGTTTGCCGGGAATGCGTCCGCGCTTGGTCATCTGCGCTTTGCGCTTTCCTTTGGAACGGATCGTCCGGACGCTGAGAACCGTCACGTTGAATTTCTTCTCGACTGCGCGAGCGATCTCGATCTTATTTGCGTTGAGATCCACTTCGAATGCGTATTGCCCGTGATCCGCTTTCGCAGTCATTTTTTCCGTAATCAGGGGGCGTTTCAAAATTGCCGTCATGCTTCAGCTCGGTTTCTAATTTGCAAATGTTTTTTCGACGATGTCGACTGAGCTCTTCTGGAGCACCAGCACAGCACTATCCGCGATCTCATACGTTGACGCTTTGGCAGCTTCCAGAATCTGCAGGCGCGGAATATTGCGTCCCGATTTCAGAATATTGCTGTCATACTTCGGCACGAGGAACAGAACTTTCTTTCCCTGCACCCGAAGCGCCTTCAATACGGTTTCCATATCTTTCGTCTTGGGAGCTTCGAAGGAAAAATCCTCGACCACAACAATGTTCGCTTCCTTCGCTTTGTAGGAAAGAACGGATTTGCGGGCGAGTTTCTTCACCTTTGCCGGCAGCTTCACAACGTAGTCATGCGGATGGGGTCCGAAGATCGTTCCGCCACCTATCTGCATGGGCGAACGGCTCGTTCCTTGACGCGCACGGCCTGTTTTCTTTTGAGAGAAGGGCTTTTTGCCGCCGCCATGTACATCGCCGCGTTCCTTCGTTTCATGCGTTCCCTGGCGCTGGTTCGCCATATAGGAGCGGACTGCCATGTAAATTGCGTGATCATTCGGCGCAATTTCGAAAATCTCGGGAGCCAGCGTAACCGACTCGCCGGATTTTGTACCATCTTTTTTCAGGACATCGAGTTTCATTGCTCGTTAACTTCCTTCGTCAGCGTCTCTTACTTCGTGATTTCAACATAGGTGTTGATCGCACCGGGAACCGATCCTTTGATCAGCAAAAGGTTCGATTCCAGGATCACCTGAATGACTGTGAGGTTTCTGATGGTCACATTCTCGAATCCCATCCTGCCGGCCATGCGTGTTCCTTTGAACACACGCGACGGGTATGATGAGGCACCGATGGACCCCGGCGCGCGCACGCGGTCGGACTGGCCATGTGTTTGCAAGCCGACACCGCGGAAATGATGCCGCCGGACGACGCCCTGGAATCCCTTGCCCTTGGACTTTGCCGTCACGGAAACCTTGTCGCCCTTGGCAAAGACATCAACCTTTACCTCGGCACCGATGGCCAGTGACGCGCTATCCACATTGCGGAATTCCTTCAGAAGCCTGAGCATTTTTGTATTTGCCTTGGAGAAGTGGCCCTTCAACGACTTGTTCACCAGGCGCTCCGGTTTTTCATCGAAGCCCAGTTGGACAGCCGTATAGCCGTCTTTCTCTTTGGTCCTGATTTGTGTAACATAGCACGGGCCGGCTTCGATGACGGTGCATGGAACGCATACTCCATTCTCGTCAAAGACGCTCGTCATGCCTATTTTTTTTCCTAAAATGCCACTCACGTTCGTAAACTCCTTCGGTAACTACTCTGGGATGACAGACCGTCTACACTTTGATTTCAACATCAACACCGGCAGGTAAATCCAGTTTCATTAAGGCATCTACCGTTTTTGCTCCGGAGGTAAGAATGTCAATCAGCCGCTTATGTGAACGGGTCTCGAACTGTTCGCGCGACTTCTTGTCGACATGCGGAGAACGGAGCACTGTGTACACCGACCGCTTTGTCGGCAGCGGAATGGGACCCGAAACGACGGCTCCTGTTGACTTCACCGTCTTGATAATCTTTTCAGCTGACTTATCAATGAGGTTATGGTCGTACGATTTGAGCTTGATGCGAATTTTTTGTCCAGCCACGGCTTACTCCTGAGTGTCCTGAAAGGCTGGTGAGCCCTTCCGGACACAAACGTTGAATTATTCGATGATCTTTGTCACCACACCCGAACCGACGGTACGTCCGCCTTCGCGGATAGCGAAGCGGAGCTTTTCCTCCATCGCGATATCGGTGATGAGTTCGATGTTCATGTTGTCCACGTTGTCGCCCGGCATAACCATTTCCACGCCGGTCGGCAGTGTAACCACACCCGTCACATCAGTCGTGCGGAAGTAGAATTGCGGACGGTAGCCGTTGAGGAACGGTGTGTGACGGCCGCCTTCTTCTTTCTTCAACACGTACACCTGCGCGGTGAACTTCTTGTGCGGGGTGATCGATCCCGGTTTTGCGACAACCATGCCGCGTTCAAGATCGGTCTTTTCAACGCCGCGCAGCAACAGACCGGCATTGTCACCAGCCACAACTTCATCCAATTCTTTGCGGAACATTTCGGCACCCGTAATAACCGTCTTCTTATGCTGACCGAGTCCGATCACTTCCACATCATCGCCGACCTTTGCATGTCCGCGTTCAACACGGCCGGTACCAACCGTGCCGCGTCCGGTAATCGAAAACACATCTTCGATGGGCATCAGGAATGGCTTGTCAGCTTCGCGTTCCGGAAGCGGAATGTAGGAATCAACAGCAGCCATCAACTCCATAATGCACTTGAAAGCCGGATCGTCTACTTTTGCAGCGGGATTTATTGCCGCTTCCATCGCTTTCAATGCAGAGCCACGGATGATGGGAATTTCGTCGCCGGGAAATTCATAAAACTTCAGAAGGTCGCGCATTTCCATCTCGACGAGATCGAGCAATTCCGGATCGTCAACGGCATCAACTTTGTTCAAGAACACAACGATCTTCTTCACGCCAACCTGGCGGGCAAGAAGAATGTGCTCGCGCGTTTGCGGCATAGGACCATCGGTGCCGGCAACGACGAGAATTGCTCCGTCCATCTGAGCTGCGCCCGTGATCATGTTCTTCACGTAATCAGCGTGGCCCGGGCAGTCGACGTGTGCGTAGTGGCGATTCTCCGTCGAATATTCGACGTGCGCCGTTGCAATGGTTATACCACGGGCTTTTTCTTCCGGAGCGTTGTCGATGCTGTCAAACGTACGGACTGCGGACAGTCCCTTTTTTGCAAGCACCATCGTAATAGCTGCCGTGAGCGTGGTCTTTCCATGATCAACGTGGCCAATCGTTCCAATGTTGACATGCGGCTTGCTGCGATCGAATTTTTCTTTTGCCATGAGAAAATCTCCTTACGTTATGAGTAACAAAGATCAGTGAACATTACAGTCTGTGTCAGGAGCGCGCTGTGTCCTTGCCCTTGACCCTTTCGATAATCTCCTCGGTAATAGACTTCGGAGTTTCATCGTAATGCGAAAACTGCATCGTATACAGTGCGCGTCCCTGCGTCATGGAGCGCATGCGTGTTGCGTAGCCAAACATCTCCGACAACGGCACATGGGCTTTCACCACGTGCGCATCTTTGCGCGGAACGATGCCGTCGATCTTGCCGCGGCGGGAGTTCAAATCGCCCATCACATCGCCAAGATATTCTTCCGGGGTCACAACTTCCACAGCCATAATCGGCTCCAGAATAACCGGATCCGCTTTCTTTGCACCCGCCTGAAAGGCCATCGAACCGGCAATCTTGAACGCCATTTCCGACGAGTCAACATCGTGATACGAACCATCGAACAGACGCACCTTGATATCTTCCACCGGATAACCGGCGAGAATACCGTTCTTCATTGCTTCCCGAATACCTTCGGAGACCGGCTTGATGAATTCCTTCGGAATCGATCCGCCGACAATCGCATCTTCGAAGTCGTATCCTTTTCCTTTTTCGTTCGGTTCCACTGTCAACCAGACATGGCCGTACTGGCCCTTGCCGCCGGATTGACGAATGAACTTTCCCTCTGCTTCCACTTTCTTGCGGATGGTTTCTTTGTATGCAACCTGTGGCTTGCCGATGTTGGCTTCTACCTTGAACTCACGACGCATACGTTCGACAATAATTTCCAGATGAAGCTCGCCCATTCCGCCGATGATCGTCTGACCGGTTTCCTCGTTGGTAGAAACGCGAAACGTCGGATCTTCTTCGGCAAGCTTCTGCATCGCTTCGCCCATCTTTTCCTGGTCGACTTTCGTCTTCGGCTCAATGGCCTGATGAATAACCGGATCCGGGAATATCATTTTTTCGAGAATGATCGGATCACTCTCATCGCACAATGTGTCACCGGTGCGGGTATGCTTGAAGCCGATTGCAGCCAGAATATCGCCCGAATATCCTTCGTCGACATCTTCGCGATGGTTTGCATGCATGCGAAGCACACGCCCGATGCGTTCTTTCTTTCCACTGACCGAATTGTAAATGTAGGAACCGGCCTTTACCGTTCCGGTATACACACGGAAATAGGTGAGGCGTCCGACAAACGGATCTGTCATGATTTTGAAAGCGAGAGCGGTAAATTTTTCGTCGTCACTGACCTCACGCACGATGCTGTCTCGCATGTTTACGTGATGGCCTGTGATCTTTCCCTCGGTGATGTCCTTCGGTGCCGGCAAAAAATCGACAACTGCGTCCAGCAACATCTGCACGCCCTTATTCTTGAAAGAAGAACCGCACAGCACAGGAATAATGTTTACCTTGAGACAAGAGCGGCGAAGGACGGTAATAATCTCAGCCGGAGAAATTTCTTTTCCTTCAAGATACTTTTCCAAGAGCGAGTCATCTTCATCAGACACCGCTTCAAGCATCTTGGTGCGATGTTCTGCTGCCAACGCCTTCAGATCGTGCGGAATGTCGATATCGTCCCACGTTGAGCCGTTGGTTTCTTCGTGGAAGATTCTCGCCTTCATCGTGATGAGATCGATGATGCCGCGGAACATATCCCCCTGCCCGACCGGCAGATGAATGGGAATGGCATTGGCCCCGAGGCGCGCTTTCATCATCTGAACAGCGGCAAGGAAATCTGCACCGACGCGATCCATCTTGTTCACAAACGCAATACGCGGCACGCCGTATTTGTCAGCCTGGCGCCAAACCGTCTCTGACTGGGGCTCTACTCCGCCAACGGAACAGAACAGGGCAACCGCACCATCAAGCACACGGAGTGAACGCTCGACTTCAATCGTAAAGTCAACGTGACCCGGAGTGTCAATAATATTAATACGCTGATCGCGCCAGAAGCAGGTGGTCGCCGCGGACGTAATAGTAATACCGCGTTCTTTTTCCTGCTCCATCCAATCCATCGTTGCCGCACCGTCATGAACTTCACCCATGCGGTGTAGAACGCCGGTATAATAGAGAATCCTCTCCGTCGTCGTCGTTTTGCCGGCGTCGATATGAGCCATAATACCGATGTTGCGCGTATTTTCTAGCGAATACTTACGGGGCATAATACTCCAAAACCCGGCAATGAGACACTACACCATCCTTGCCAGGGTAAAGCTATAACAGAATCAATGACTTACAGAAATCAATTACCACTTAAAGTGCGCAAAAGCCTTGTTGGCTTCGGCCATACGGTGCGTATCTTCTTTTTTCTTCACCGCGCCGCCTTCGCCGTTTGCTGCGGAGATGAATTCCGATGCAAGCTTCAGCGCCATCGCCTTATCCGAACGTTCAGTTGCGTAGTTGATGAGCCAGCGGATTGCAAGAGCGGTTCGCCGTTCGGGACGAACTTCTGTGGGTACCTGATAGGTCGCACCGCCGACGCGGCGCGCTCGAATCTCAATAACAGGTGCTACATTGTTGACAGCCTTTTTGAAGACATCAATCGGGCTTGCCTTCGTGCGTTCACCGATAATATCAAGTGAATCATAAAAAATAGACTGCGCAACGCTTTTCTTACCGCGCTTCATGATATTGTTGATAAAGCGGGATACCAGCGCATCATTGAACTTCGGATCGCCCTGAATATGCCTTTTTTCTGCTCTCTTTTTTCTCATCTCGGATTCAGTAGGTTGCTACGATTATTTCGGCCGTTTGGCGCCGTATTTTGACCGTCCCTGTTTGCGTTCGTTGACGCCCGCAGTGTCCAATGTCCCGCGAATAATATGATAACGAACGCCCGGAAGATCTTTCACCCTGCCGCCGCGAATCATCACAATTGAGTGTTCCTGCAGATTGTGGCCTTCGCCCGGGATATAGGCAGTGACTTCCATGCTGTTGGTTAACCGAACACGCGCTACTTTTCGGAGAGCCGAATTCGGTTTTTTCGGGGTTGTTGTATATACCCTTGTGCAGACACCGCGCTTCTGGGGATTTCCGTCGAGAGCGGGGGCTTTGCTTTTGTAAATCAGGGTCTTCCGACCGAGCCGAACTAACTGATTGATTGTAGGCAAATCCGTAACTCCGAATACGTTACTTTGTGAAAATTAGCTTGATAATATAAGAAATTCAGATACATCTGTCAAGCTATTTTTGGCTTTTTTTGTCCAAAGTACATCAGGAGGTTGCTTTGGTTTTTCGCCGCGTCTTCTTGACTACGACCACCTCTTCCGCCTCTTCAACTTCGATCGCGGTGGATTCTTCAATCCGTTCCGCAGCACGTGACGGCACGACCGATTCCACAAGAACATCTCGGAATTTCTTCAAGCCGGTACCTGCCGGGATCAGATGTCCCATGATGACATTTTCCTTCAGCCCGAGCAGATGGTCCACTTTTCCTTCGATCGCTGCATCCGTGAGGACCTTTGTAGTCTCCTGAAACGATGCGGCGGAGATCCAGCTGTCAGTGGATAACGATGCGGACGTAATACCGAGCAGCACCGGTTCCGACATTGCCGGCTCTGCGTCGCGAAACTCCGCCGGTTTCTTTCCTTTCTTCTTCGTCTCAACGTTCATCTCTTTGATCTTTTTCTTCTCGATCAGAGTGTCGCGTTTCAACTTTGTATCGCCCTTCTCTTCCACAAACACCACACCCTGCATCGACGCGTTCTCTTCTTCAAAACGAATCTTGTCGATATAGTCGCCTTCGAGGAATCGTGTATCGCCCGATTCTGTGATACGAACTTTTTGCATCATCTGGCGCACGATGATTTCGATGTGCTTGTCGTTGATCTTCACGCCCTGCATGCGATACACTTCCTGGATTTCGTTCACCAGGTATTCCTGCACTGCGCCGGTGCCCTTGATCGACAGGATGTCGTGCGGATCGATTGCGCCGTCGGAGATTCGCTCGCCGGCACGGATCACATCGTTTTCCTGCACCAACACATGCTTACCGTGCGGAATGAGATATGTCTTCTGATCTTTGCCGTCGTGGCTGCTGATCATCACTTCGCGCGAACCGCGCCGCTGACCGCCAAATTTCACTACACCGTCGATTTCGCTGACGATAGCCGGATCGGCCGGGGAACGTGCTTCAAACAATTCTGTGACACGCGGCAGACCACCGGTGATGTCGCGTGTCTTGCCGGAATCGCGCGGAATCTTGACGAGTACCGTGCCCGCCGCAATCTGTTCGCCGTCGTTCACCATGATGTGAGCGCGGGTCGGAATGATGTAGCTTGCAATTTTTGTTCCGCTTGCATTTACCAGCATTATGGACGGACTCAAGGTACGGTCACGTGAGTCGATCACCACTTTCTGAATGTGGCCGGTCTGTTCATCGGGCTCTTCACGAATCGTGACTTCTTCTTTCAGGTCCGAATACTTTACCGTACCGGCGTGTTCCGTGATAATCACGGCGTTGTACGGATCCCATTCATAAATCAGTTCGCCCTTTTTCGCAAGTGCGCCTTCTTTATAGTGGAGGGTTGCACCGTATGGGATATCGTACTTCGTCAGAATACGGTTGTCACTGTCCAAAACATTCACAACGCCGCTGCGACCGAGTGCAATAATTTTATCGCCGTTGTCGGTCGGAATCGTGATGGACTTCAAACCGTCATACTTCACATAACCATCGAACTTCGAAACGATCTGCGACTGTGCGGCGATCAAGCTTGCAGTGCCGCCGGTATGGAATGTGCGCAGTGTCAGCTGTGTGCCCGGCTCACCGATGGACTGTGCAGCAATCGTACCGACCGTCTCTCCCACTTCTACCAGCTTCCCGGTGGTCAGATTGCGACCGTAGCACTTGGCGCACACACCGCGTTTCGCTTCGCAGGCGAGCACGGAACGGATTTCCACCTGCTCAATAGATGTCTCCGAAATTCTTCCGGCGATTTCTTCGTCAATCACGTCGCTTGATTTCACGATCATCTGATGCGTAATCGGATCGATCACGTCATGCACCGCCACGCGGCCAAGGATACGCTCTGCCAACGGCTCCTTCACATCTTCGCCTTCTTTCAAGGCACCGGTCACAACGCCGCTGATGGCGCCGCAATCTTCGGCGGAAATGATGGCATCTTGTGCAACGTCCACGAGGCGGCGTGTCAGATAGCCGGCATCGGCCGTCTTCAATGCGGTATCGGCCAGACCTTTACGGGCACCGTGCGTTGAAATGAAGTATTCAAGAATCGACAAACCTTCGCGGAAATTCGAAATGATCGGATTTTCGATCAACTCGCCGGTAGCGCCGGAAAGCGATTTCTGCGGCTTGGCCATCAAACCACGCATGCCCGCCAACTGACGCACCTGTTCTTTCGAACCGCGCGCACCGGAATCGATCATCATATAGAGTGAGTTGAAGCCTTCTTTCGAATGCTGCAGCGACTCAAACAAACGCTCTGCCACTTTGTTGGTAGTGCGCGTCCAGATGTCAATCACCTTATTGTACCGTTCACCGTTTGTGATGAAACCGTTCTGATATTGCCGCTCGACAGCGTCAACATCTTTCAACGATTTCGTGATCATCTCTTCTTTTTCTTTCGGAATGGCGACGTCGGCAACGCTGACGGAGAGGCCGCCCTTGGTTGCGTAGGTGAATCCAAGCGTCTTCAATTCGTCGAGGAATGTTGCGGTGCGCAGGTTGCCGCACTTGCGGAATGCTGTCGCAATGATCTGCACCAGACGCTTCTTGCTCAGCAATTCATTCATGAAGCCAAGCTGCTCCGGAACGATTTGATTGAAAATCACACGGCCGGTGGTAGTGTCGATAATCTTGCCGGCAACGCGCACTTTAATGCGCGTGTGCAGCGACACTTTCCCATCATTGTACGCAATGATCACTTCCGACGGTGATGCGAAAATTATTCCTTCGCCGATGGCGCCGATGCGCGATTTTGTCAGATAGTAGCAGCCAAGCACTTGGTCCTGCGTCGGAGTCACGATCGGTGCGCCGTTGGCGGGAGACAGAATGTTGTGACTGGAGAGCATCAGGATGCGTGCCTCCAACTGTGCGTCGTAGGACAGCGGTACATGTACGGCCATCTGGTCGCCGTCGAAATCCGCGTTGAATGCGGTACACACCATCGGATGAATGCGCAGCGCCTTACCTTCCACAAGCACCGGCTGGAATGCCTGGATGCCGAGGCGGTGAAGCGTCGGAGCGCGATTCAACAGCACCGGATGTCCGTCAATAATATTCTCGAGGATCTCCCAAATTTCGGGGCCCTTCTTGTCCACCATTTTTTTCGCACTTTTTACCGTCTTCGCCATACCACGCTCGATGAGCTTGCGGATGATGAACGGCTTGAAGAGCTCGACGGCCATGTCTTTCGGAAGGCCGCACTGGTGCAATTGCAATTCCGGGCCGACCACAATCACGGAACGACCGGAGTAATCCACGCGCTTGCCAAGCAGGTTCTGACGGAAACGTCCCTGCTTTCCTTTAAGCATGTCGGAGAGGGATTTCAACGCACGATTGTTGTCGCTGCGGACTGCGTTCACGCGGCGGGAGTTGTCAAACAAGGAGTCGACCGCCTCTTGCAGCATGCGCTTTTCGTTCCGCAAAATTACCTCCGGCGCCTTGATGTCGATCAGGCGTTTCAACCGGTTATTGCGGATGATGACGCGTCGGTACAAATCATTCAGATCGGACGTTGCAAACCTACCGCCCTCGAGGGGCACCAGCGGACGCAATTCCGGCGGAATCACAGGGATCACATTCAGCACCATCCAGTCCGGCTTATTCTCCGGTGCACCTTCACGCTCGCGGAATGATTCGATCACGCGAAGGCGCTTCAGCATTTCGGTCTTCTTCTGGACAGATTGTTCCGTCTTCGATGCAACACGCAATTCATGCGAAAGATTCTCGATATCGACCAACTTCAGAAGGTCGCGCACGGCTTCGCCGCCAATCTTCGCAACGAATTTTTTGGGATCATCGTCGTCCAGATCCTGATTCCTTTCCGGGAGTGACGACAGAATGTCGAAGTACTGATCCTCCGTGATCAGATCCTGGCGCTGCAATCCGGTGGTACCCGGATTGACCACTACATACGATTCGTAGTAGATAATCTTTTCGAGATCCTTGTTGCTCATGCCGAGCACGTAACCGATTTTGGTCGGCAGGGACCGGAAGTACCAGATATGGACGATCGGAACAGCAAGGCTGATATGGCCCATCCGTTCGCGGCGAACGCTCTTCTGTGTCACTTCAACTCCGCAGCGGTCGCAAATGATGCCCTTATACCGGATGCGTTTGTATTTTCCGCAGTGGCACTCCCAGTCGCGCACAGGACCAAAGATCTTCTCGCAGAACAATCCGTCTTTTTCCGGCCGGAAGGAACGATAGTTGATCGTTTCCGGTTTGGTCACTTCGCCGTACGACCGCTGAAGAATCGCATCGGAGGAAGCCAGACTGATTGTGATCTTGGTAAAATTCTTCTTTACGTTTGAATCGTGAACATTATATGGCATACGCCAATCTCCTGTTTAGCTGAGTAGTCGCATCATTCAATTTTGACTTCCAACCCGAGGCCTTGCAGCTCACGGACGAGCACGTTGAATGACTCCGGAACATTCGATTCCGGCAGATTGTCACCCTTGACGATTGCTTCGTAGACTTTCGCCCTGCCCACTACGTCATCCGACTTCACGGTCAGAATCTCCTGAAGGACGTGTGATGCACCGTAGCCCTGAAGCGCCCAGACTTCCATTTCTCCGAAGCGCTGGCCGCCGAACTGGGCTTTGCCGCCCAGCGGCTGCTGGGTGATGAGCGAGTATGGTCCGATGGACCGGGCGTGGATCTTGTCGTCGACAAGGTGCGACAACTTCATGATGTAAATGTATCCCACTGTCACTTCCTGATCGAAGCGTTCGCCGGTGCGCCCGTCGAGCAGCACACTGCGCGATTCCGGATGCAACGAACCCTTCTTCAGCAGTTCCTGAATATCTTCCCATGATGCGCCGTCGAAAATCGGCGTCGAGAATTTCATGCCGAGCGCCTTGCCGGCCCAGCCGAGTGCTGTCTCGAACAACTGGCCCAGATTCATACGCGACGGCACACCAAGCGGGTTCAGGACGATATCCACCGGAGTTCCGTCCGGCATGAACGGCATATCTTCCCGCGGCACAATTGCCGCAACAACGCCCTTGTTTCCGTGACGTCCGGCCATCTTGTCGCCGACGGAGAGCTTGCGCTTCTTCGCGACATACACTTTGGCAAGCTGCACAATGCCCGGAGGAAGTTCATCACCGAGTGTGATCTTGTTTTTCTCGTGTTTATATGCTTCTTCGATGTGATTCAGCGAATCGAAATAGTTTTCGAAGATTTTGGTGATGAGGTTGTTCTTCCGCTTGTCGTCCACCCACTCTTTTTCATAGTCGAGCTTTTCGAGCTGCTCGTACTTCGAAAAAGTGCCTTCACGGAATTGAGTGCCCGCACGGAAAACAATAGTGCCGTCAGTGTCGCGCACACCGGTTGATTTCTCCTCATCCAGCAGCAAATCGAGCTTGCGTCCCAGCTTTTCGAAATGATCCGTAATGTCTTTCTTTCGCTGCTTTTCAATCTGATCGAGACGCTTCTTGTCTTCCTTCTTGGTCTCGGCATCTTTCTTCTTGCGGCTAAAGAGCTTTGTTTCGATCACGATACCCTTCATGCCTGGAGGAGCTTTCAGCGATGCGTCTTTCACGTCGCCCGCCTTTTCGCCGAAGATGGCTTTCAACAGCTTTTCTTCCGGTGTAGGATCAGTTTCACCCTTCGGGGTAATTTTTCCGATGAGGATGTCGCCTTCCTTCACTTCTGCCCCGACACGGATGATGCCGTTCTCGTCGAGATCCTTTGTTGCTTCTTCGCTGACGTTCGGAATTTCGCGAGTGAGTTCCTCTTCACCACGTTTGGTATCACGCACCTGCAACTCGAACTCTTCAATGTGGATGGACGTGTAAACGTCTTCCGACACGATACGTTCATTGATGATGATAGCGTCTTCAAAATTGTATCCGCGCCACGGCATGAACGCCACCAAGATGTTGCGACCGAGGGCAAGTTCACCATGATCGGTTGCACAACCGTCGGCGAGCACATCGCCGCGTTTGAAGCGCTGGCCGGGGACCACAATCGGCTTCTGGTTAATACAAGTGTCCTGGTTCGTGCGGAAAAACTTCGTCAATTGATATTCCACACGGCGCTTATCTTCGAAACTCAGCAATGCTTCCGTGCTGGTTTCTTCGATGTCATAAATGACGGTAATGCGCTCACCGGAAACATTTTCGACGACACCGCTACGTTCCGCAATCACGCAAGTGCGGGAATCGCGTGCAACTTTTTCCTCCAAACCGGTTCCGACGATTGGGGCATGCGGTCGAAGCAGCGGCACCGACTGGCGCTGCATGTTCGATCCCATGAGAGCGCGGTTAGCGTCATCGTGTTCGAGGAACGGAATCAGCGCCGCAGCGGCAGAAACGATCTGCGTCGGAGCAACATCCATGTATTGAATTTCTTCAGGATGATGCACCACAAAATCTCCTTTTTTCCTGCTGGAGACACGGTCGGTCTCGAAGCGGCCCTTGTCATCCAACGGCACATTTGCCTGAGCGATCAGGAATTCATCTTCCTGCTCGGCGTTCAAATAGTGAACTTCTGATTCGGCGACTTTCCCTTTCTTGACAGGACGATACGGGGATTCGATAAATCCGAATTCGTTCACGCGTGCGTGCATGCAGAGCGACGAAATCAGACCGATGTTCGGTCCTTCGGGAGTCTCAATCGGGCAGAGACGTCCGTAATGCGTATAGTGCACGTCGCGGACTTCGAATCCAGCGCGCTCGCGCGTCAAACCGCCCGGTCCGAGCGCGGACATGCGGCGCTTGTTGGTCAGCTCCGCCAGCGGATTGGTCTGATCCATGTATTGCGACAACTGATTCGTTCCGAAGAACGCATTGATCACGCTGGTGATCGTCCGGGCATTCACGAGATCCGCCGGTGAGAACTGCTCCTGATCGCGGATGTTCATGCGCTCACGGATGGTGCGGCACATACGGGAAAGGCCAATGTTGAATTGCGCGCTGATCTGTTCGCCCACAGTGCGGACGCGGCGGTTGCCCAGATGATCGATATCATCCACCGACGTCTTGCCCTGCTGTAGATCCAACAGGTACTTGATAATAGCGATAATGTCTTCCTTGGTCAGCGTGGTCGTTGTCACCGGAATATCGAGCTTCAGCTTTGCGTTGAGACGATGGCGTCCGACATCACCGAGGTCGTACCGTTTCGGATTGAAGAACAGCTTGTCGATAAGATTCTTCGCGGTATCCAGATCCGGTGCATCACCGGAACGCAGCTGTCGATAGATGGCTTCGAGAGCATCTTCCTCGCTGTGAACACTGTCTTTCTGAATCGTGTTGGCGATGACGGAGCTGGTCGTCGCGGCTTCCGATTTCAAGAGACGGATTTTCTTCACTTCCGCCTTCTTAATCCGCTTGATGGCCTCTTCGCTCAGCACCGCGTCTTTGTTGATGATGATCTCACCGGTTTTGCGGTCCACGACATCACCGCAAATTATCCGATTGACATATTCTTTCAGGTCGACATCCGCAACCTTTACCTCTTCGACGAGCTCGAACAGTTCGAGAATTTCATCGTCGGAGGAATATCCCAGCGCACGCAGCAATGTCGTGACGGGAAATTTCTTTTTGCGATCGATGTAAGCGTACATCACATTGTTGATGTCCGTCGTAAATTCCACCCACGAACCGCGGAATGGGATAATGCGCGCTGAGAAAATCGGTGTTCCGTTCGGATGCACAGACTCGCCGAAGAACACGCCCGGCGATCGGTGCAGCTGGCTGACGATGACGCGTTCTGCACCGTTGATGATGAATGTGCCACGATCGGTCATGTACGGAAGATTGCCGAGATACACCAGTTCTTCGATCGTGTCCGCGTATTCTTTTCCGTCTTCCGCTTTCGTCGACAGCCGCAATTTTGCTTTCAGCGGAACGGCAAAGGTCAATCCGCGTTCCTGACATTCGCGCATGGAATACTTTGGTTTCTCCACGTAGTATTCCACAAACTCGAGAAGATAATTGTCTCGAGCATCGGTGATGGGGAAATTCATCATGAACACCTGTTGCAGGCCTTTGTTCTTCCGCTTGCCGGCGGGAACACGTTCCTGCAAAAAGTGCTCAAATGATTCTAGCTGAACATTCAGCAGATCGGGAAATTCCACAACGGTCGGAATCCGCGCGAACGTATAACGCCCGCTATGATCCTGGTTCAGCACAGTGGATTGGCTTTTCACGTCAACCGCTCCTTCGGGTCTTTACACCCTGTAATAATTTGAATTTCGATAAGTCGTGTTTGGCTGGAACAGTGGAAGAACACTCCACAACGGTATGGCCCGGAACACGCAAGACAATAGACTGCACAAGCCGACAATGCTTTCTGCGTTTTTGCAGGCATTGGCGGCTTGTGTTTCAGTCACAATGATGAATTTGTTATTTCCAACATGAACCCATCATGAAAAGTTCAAGAAAAGATAACAGGAAAACGTCGACTACTTTACTTCAACTCTACTTTGCCGCCGGCGTCTTCCAGCTCTTTCTTCAACTTGTCTGCATCGTCCTTATTCAAGCCTTCTTTCACTGTCTTCGGGGCGCCATCGACGAGGTCTTTGGCTTCCTTCAGGCCGAGGCCTGTGTGGGCGCGTACAACCTTAATGACATTGATTTTCTGCGCGCCGGCCTCTTTCAGGACAACATTGAATTCGGTCTGTACTTCTGCGGCGGGCGCTGCAGCGGCTGCGGCCGGTCCTGTCATCATCACAGGGGCGGCGGCGGTCACACCGAACTTCTCTTCAAGGGCTTTTTTCAATTCTGCTGCTTCGAGCAGAGTGAGCTTTTCAATTTTTTCAACTAATTCTTCAACGACGGACATGACTTCTTCTCCTTAGATTATTGTTTTACTCTTCGTACCCGGGCTTAAGCCGCTTTCTGCTTTTCGATTGCGTCGATGACACCAACCAGGTCACGCATGACCGCGTTGATCGCACCAACGATACCGGAAGCAGGCGACTGCAAGCAACCAAGAATTCCGGCAATGATTTCGTTGCGCGACGGAAGTTTTGCGAGTTCTTCAAGCTTTGAGCCTTCAAAGAATTCCTTCTCAATCACACACGCTTTGCAGGATAGTTTTTTATTCTTTTCATTGAACTTTTTGATGATTTTTGCCGGAGTCACGGGATCGTCATAGCTGAACGCAATGCCCGTGGTTCCGACGAGGCTTTTGTACACCGCATCGTAGCCGGTAACATTTTCCAACGCTTTGCGTGCTAGCGTATTCTTGACGACCTTGTATTCGATTCCTGATTTGCGGAATTCCCGGCGAAGCTCTGTCATCTGCTCCACTGTGATTCCCGTAAAATCAGTAAAGAACATCCCTTTAGCCCGGGCAATCTTCTCCTGGACCGCGGCAATAACCTGTTCTTTTTCTAACTTATCCATTGTGGGTTCTACCTGATGTTCTACTCAGCGATGAGAAGCCCCCGCAGTAACGGGGCATTGCCAAATTAGAATGATTTGTAATGAGTGCGTAATTTCTTTGTTGTGAGCGAACTATGCCGACACTGCCGAACGGTCAATATGTACACCGGGACCCATGGTGCAGGAGATCGCGATACTCTTTACATATTGACCCTTTGCGGTTGCCGGCTTCACGCGTGCAATAGTGGCAAGAAATGCTCTGATATTATCTGCCAGCTTTTCCTTCTCAAAACTCGCTTTTCCGACAGTCGCATGCACAACACCGGCTTTATCGACGCGGAATTCGATTTTTCCGGCTTTTACTTCTTTCACTGCGGTTGCGACGTCAGCGGTAACGGTACCGCTCTTTGGATTCGGCATAAGTCCGCGCGGTCCGAGAATCTTTCCAAGTTTACCGACTTCCACCATCACATCCGGAGCAGCAATAATAACATCGATGTCAGCCCAACCGCTCTGAATCTTTTCGATATATTCCTGCAAACCGGCATAATCGGCGCCTGCTGCTTTTGCCTCTTCGTCTTTCGGCGGCTTTGCCATAACCAGCACGCGCACAGCCTTGCCAATACCATGGGGCAGTGCTACGGTACCGCGGATGGCCTGATCCGCCTTCTTGGGATCGACTCCCAGACGGACAGCAATATCAACCGATTCATTGAATTTTGCCGATGCGGTTTCTTTGACAATCCCAACGGCTTCGTCAACAGTGTAGAATTTATTCTTGCTGACTTTTTGGGAGACGGCTTTGAAGCGTTTACCGAATTTCATTCTTTGAATCCTTTATTTTATAGTGGTGCGAACGTCACGAAGGTGACTCCCACGTGAAACATATTAACCTTCTACGGTGATTCCCAAGCTCTTGGCAGTGCCTTCGACCATGCTCATTGCAGCTTCGATGCTGGCAGCGTTCAGATCGGGCATCTTAAGTTCGGCAATTTCGCGCACTTGGGCACGCGTCACCTTGCCAACCTTCACGCGATTCGGCTCGCCGGATCCTTTTTCAATTTTTGCCGCGTTCACCAGCAGAACTGCCGCGGGCGGCGTCTTTGTAATGAAGGTAAAAGACTTATCAGAATAGACGGTGATAATGACAGGAATGATCAATCCCATCTTATCCTGAGTTTTTGCGTTGAACTGCTTGCAGAACTCCATGATATTGACACCCTTTTGACCGAGGGCCGGACCTACCGGGGGCGCAGGGTTTGCCTGACCGGCGGGAATCTGCAACTTGACGTATCCTGTAATCTTCTTTGCCATGATATATGGTCTTTCTGATATTATTTACGCACTATTTTTCAATTTCAACTTGGCTGAAATCAAGCTCAACCGGTGTTTTTCGTCCAAAAATGCTCACCATCACCTTCAATTTCAACTTCTCTTCGTTGACTTCCTGCACAAAACCGGAAAAATTGTTAAATGGGCCACTTATAACTTTGACCGGCTCACCCACATGAAACGGCACCTCAATAAGTTCCACATCCTTTCGTTCTTCCATCTTCCCAATCAGGCGCCGCACTTCATCCGGCTGCAGGGGCACCGGTTTGTCCTTGGATCCGACAAAGCTCATCACAGAGGGAGTGTTTGTGATGAGATACTTCACCTTTTCGTCCAAAATGGCTTCCACAAGGATGTAGCCGGGGAAAAAGGTCTTTGTCTTACTCTTTTTCTTGCCGTCCTTGACCTCGAAAACTTTTTCAGATGGCACCATGACGCGCGGGAGCTTCTCTTCCAGACCCAAACGGGCAGATTCGCTCTCCAGGTACGCCTTAACCTTATTTTCGTGTCCAGAATATGTCCGGACCACATACCACCGTTTTGCCAGAGCCATCTCTCCCATGATTAGAATATCCCTTTTAGCGCCCAGCTAACGGCTAAATCGACGATATAGACGAAAGCGGCGATGATAACGCAGACGACAAGGACGATGATCGTTGAATCACGCAATTCTTCCTTTTTGGGCCACGTGACCTTGTTCATTTCCTTGTAAACATCGGCAAAAAACGTGATAATTTTTTCTTTCATCGGAACTCTCAGCCAGTTAGTGAGTACGACCTATCCAGTAGCAGGTGTGGAGGGACTCGAACCCCCAACCAACGGTTTTGGAGACCGCTACTCTACCAATTGAGCTACACACCTGTGTGAATTACTTCGTTTCCTTGTGCTGGGTATGCTTTGCACAGGTACGGCAATATTTCTTGTATTCCACCCTGCCCGTCTGTTTTTTCTTGTTCTTGGTCGTGGTGTAGTTTCTGTTCTTGCAAACAGTGCATTCAAGGGTAATAATGTCTCTCACGTCTAACTCCTTTGTGGACTCTCTTGATTCGAGCTTGCGACCGGGATTGAACCGGTGACCTCTTCCTTACCAAGGAAGTGCTCTACCAACTGAGCTACGCAAGCCTTTTTTCACCAGTCGTAGCAGAGCGGGAGACGGGACTCGAACCCGCGACCAACAGCTTGGAAGGCTGTGACTCTACCAACTGAGTTACTCCCGCGTACAACAAAAGTGGGTAGGGAAGGATTCGAACCTCCGAAGGCATAAGCCGTCAGATTTACAGTCTGATGCGTTTAACCACTTCGCTACCTACCCGAAACGCTAACGGCCGTCACTGAGCTGGCGATGGGACTCGAACCCACGACCTGCTGATTACAAATCAGCTGCTCTACCAACTGAGCTATGCCAGCCTAGATGCAGAGCAGTATAATATATTATATTTTGGTACAATGTCAATAAATTTAGATTTTTTTTTCCCCCGGAACCCCTCCCCAGAAATCATACTATTGCGACCACTTTTCCCAAATTTCTCTTGCATTTCATTCTAATTCACTCTACTTTTCACATTGCAAATAACAGTACACCGTTTTTGCGCTTGTAATGCCTCTGGTGCATCCGGAGAGTTGTTTTGCTGGAGAGATTTCTCTGAAACCCTCCCCGCGCGACGGGAACGGCAAACAAAGGAATCGCAGGCTCTGCGGTTTTGCGTTATAAGATGGCAAGAAACCCGGTTGTACGCTTGTCTGAAATTTTCGGGCAGGTTTTCTTGAAACATCTTTTGAAAGGATTGTTCCATGGAGAAAGGAACAGTTAAGTGGTTCAATAGTGCAAAAGGATTCGGCTTCATCCAGCGCGAATCTGGCGAAGATGTATTCGTACACTATAAGGCTATCCTCGGCGACGGCTACAAAACACTGAACGAAGGCGACAAAGTTCAGTTTGACGTCGAAAAGGGTCCCAAAGGCTTACAAGCAGCCAACGTGACAAAAGTGTGATACCTTTGTTAATACTTGTCAGCACCCCGCCACTATGACGGGGTTTTTTTTTCTCTTCTTCGAAAGACTGTGCGTTGAATCTGGGCCGAAATTCTCCTACATTCTCCCACAATAAGAACTCACACAGATCTTCCGAGAATATCATGAAAAAATCCGGCCACTCCCTCCGCACACCGCACGGCACAACGCTCCGCTGCAAAGGATGGCAGCAGGAAGCCGCACTCCGCATGCTGCTGAATAATCTGGACCCAGCCGTCGCTGAAAAACCCGACGAGTTAATCGTCTACGGCGGCACGGGAAAAGCAGCACGAAACCCGCAGTGCCTAGAGGCAATCATCCGAAGCCTTCAATCCTTGGAAGACGATGAAACGCTGCTCGTGCAGTCGGGCAAGCCGGTAGGAATTTTTCAATCGCATCTCAATGCGCCGCGCGTGTTAATCAGCAATTCGATGCTCGTCCCGAAATGGGCAACGTGGGACGAGTTTCGGAGACTCGAGGGATTGGGCCTTACGATGTACGGCCAGATGACTGCAGGAAGCTGGATCTACATTGGATCACAGGGAATCTTGCAGGGCACGTACGAAACATTCGCAGCCTGTGCAGCAAAATATTTTGGCGGATCACTTGCTGGACGATTTCTTCTCACCGCCGGACTGGGAGGAATGGGCGGAGCTCAGCCTCTCGCGGCAACCATGAACGGTGCAGCTTGTCTTGTGGTGGAAGTGGATCATACCAGGATTAAAAAGCGACTCGCAACCCGGTACCTCGACTGCATGACAGAAAGTCTCGACGAAGCATTGTCGATGGTCCGCAGAGCAATTGCCGTCAAGCAACCGATTTCTGTCGGCCTTCTCGGCAATGCGGCAGAAATCATCCCTGCGATTGCACACGGACGATTCCTGCCGGACATTGTGACAGATCAGACATCTGCGCATGATACGCTGAACGGTTATGTACCCGCCGGCATGCAGTATGAAAAAGCGCTGATTCTTCGAAAAAAGAATCCGAAAAAGTATATCGCACTTGCTTCCACTTCAATCGTGGAACACGTGAAAGGTCTTTTACTGCTGATGAAGAAAGGTGCCCAGGTCTTCGACTATGGCAACAACATCCGGGGCGAGGCGCAGGAATTTGGCGTGAAAAATGCATTTGATATTCCGGGATTTGTTCCCGAATATATCCGTCCCCTCTTCTGTGAAGGCAAGGGGCCGTTCCGCTGGGTGGCGCTGTCAGGAAATCCGGAAGATATTTATCGCACTGATCGCGCGGTGCTGGAGGCGTTCCCGGAGAATAAGCAGTTGTGCCGTTGGATTGAAAAAGCCCAGAGACAGGTGGCATTTCAGGGACTGCCTGCGCGTATCTGCTGGCTCGGCTACGGCGAGCGGGCAAAGATGGGGCTGATATTCAACGAACTGGTTGCGAAGGGTGAACTCAAAGCACCGATTGTCATCGGACGGGACCATCTCGATTGCGGTTCCGTTGCATCACCCAATCGCGAGACAGAAAAAATGAAAGACGGAAGTGATGCAATTGCAGACTGGCCGATCCTGAATGCACTGCTCAACACGGCAGGAGGAGCAACCTGGGTGAGTGTTCATCATGGCGGCGGAGTGGGCATCGGCAATTCCATTCACGCGGGGATGGTAGTGGTGGCAGATGGAACACCGGAAGCAGCGGCACGATTACAGCGCGTACTGACATACGATCCAGGAATGGGCGTTGTCCGACATGCCGACGCCGGATATCCTGAAGCAATAAAAAATGCAAGACGCTGGAACATCAACATACCAATGTTGCCATAGATGGATATCTGCATACAGAATATCGGTCAACTCGTGACCGTTGCAACAGATGGAAAGAATGTAAAACGCCGTGCGGAGATGCGAGATCTCGGTGTCATAGAAGATGCCGTTATAGTCATTCGCGACGGAGTGATTACAGATATCGGGAAGAAAGATTCTTTCACGATACCGGACGATATCCATACGGTGGATGCTGGACAGCGTGTAGCGCTGCCGGGATTTGTTGATTCACATACACATACTGTTTTTGCCGGAAGCCGCGAGAGTGAATTTGCACTTCGCACGGAAGGAAAAACGTATCAGGAAATCGCGGAGATGGGCGGCGGCATTGCATCCACTATGCGGTCAACTCGGGAGGCAACAAAAAGAGAACTGCTCCATTCTGCAGAGCGCCGCTTGCAGGAAATGATGAAGCATGGTACGACAACTGTCGAGATCAAATCCGGATACGGATTGTCGGTCGATGCGGAAACAAAAATTCTAGATGTGCTTCACGAACTATGCGAACAGTCTCTGACCACGGTGGTTCCGACATTTCTCGGCGCACATTCTTTCCCGCCAGAGTTTGCAGACAATCATGAAGGATACATTGAACTGCTCACGCAGATCATGCTCCCGTATATCGGCGATCGGAAATCTGCCGTCTTTTGTGACGTATTTTGTGAAAAGGGATATTTTGATCTCGTGCAAACAGAGAAAATCTTAAAGACAGCTTCGCAGTGCGGATTGCATGCAAAGGTGCATGCGGATCAACTCTCATCCTCCGGAGCAACAGAACTCGCCGTGCGGCTGAATGCGGTTTCCGTGGATCATCTCGAAAATATTTCTGACGCTGGCATCAAGGCATTGAGCACCTCTGAAACCATAGCCACCATTCTTCCCGGCGCATCGTTCTTTCTCCGGCATCCGTACGCACCGGCACGCAAGATGATTGATGCGGGGATCGCTGTTGCGATTGCCACCGACTTCAATCCGGGATCCACAATGTCGTTCTCCATGCCCATGATGCTGACGATTGCCTGCACTCAAATGGGCATGACACCGGAAGAGACAATTGCCTCCGCAACCATCAACGGCGCTGCAGCGCTTTCACTTTCTGACAAAATCGGCAGTCTCGAAAAAGGAAAAGCCGGAGACGTCGTGCTGTACGATGTACATGATTATCGTTTCATTCCTTACCACTATGGATTCAACCATGTGTGGAAGGTGATAAAGAATGGAACAGTGCTGGAATTTTAGTTTGGCGGTCACGCAGAGATTCCAACTCTTCTAGACTGGAATCTCTACCTGCGAAAAACATATGGAGATTACATGAAGCAAATTATCGAGTGTGTGCCGAATTTCAGCGAGGGCCGAAACTCTGAGACGATCGAGGCGATCGCCACCGCCGTCCGCGGGGTAACGGGAGTGCGTTTGCTCGGCGTCGAGGCGGACAAAGACTACAACCGTACTGTCGTCACGTTCATCGGTGAACCGTATGCGGTTGTTGAGGCCGCATTTCTAGCAACAAAAACGGCAGCGGAAATCATCGACATGACGATTCACACCGGAGAGCATCCCCGCCTTGGCGCAACAGATGTCGTCCCCTTTATTCCCGTATCCGGAGTAACGATGGACGAGTGCATCGTACTTGCCCGACACTATGGGGCACGTGTCGCCTCGGAACTTGCAATTCCCGTCTATTTATATGAGGCGGCAGCAACATCGCCACAGCGAAGGAATCTGGCCGATGTGCGAAAGGGGGAATATGAAGGGCTCGCGGCAAAACTGACGTATCCCGCTTGGGCGCCCGACTTCGGACAAGCAGTATTTAATGCGAAATCAGGTGCCACCATCACTGGCGCTCGTAAATTTTTAATTGCGTACAACGTGAATTTGAATACACCCGATTCCACAGTCGCACACGAAATTGCTCTTCGCATCCGAGAAAGCGGCAGACCAAAGAAAGATGAGAATGGCAAGACGGTCAAAGATGCGAGTGGCGAAACGATAAAAATTCCAGGAACTCTAAAAGCAGTCAAGGCAATGGGAGTGCTCCTGGAGCGATGCCACATCGCACAAGTATCCATCAACCTTGTGGATTTCGAAACGACGTCGATTCATGATGCCTTCGAAGAAGTGAAAAAACAGGCCGCAACTCTTGGCATCCAGGCAACAGGAAGCGAAATCGTAGGACTGACTCCGCTCAAGGCACTTCTCATGGCGGCAGATTTCTACCTTGCACAATCGGAAAGCAAACCGAATATTTCAGAAGCAGATAAGGTTGCGCTGGCAGTCGATCGGCTTGGATTGTCACAATTAGACCGATTCAATCCTCAGACGAAAATCATCGAATACCAGTTGTAGACTTTCCAGACCTAAATGATCAAGACGTCCCAGACTCAAGAATTTGGAAGAATCAAATAAGAAGATCTGGAAGATTTAAGAGGAGATAAAATGCTAAGAGCGAAAACCGTTACCAAATTTCTGGACGAACTCGCCTCGAATTCCCCCGCGCCCGGGGGCGGCAGTATCTCCGCCTTGTCAGGAGCTTTGTCGGCCGGACTCACATCTATGGTGTGCCGCTTAACCATCGGCAAGAAAAAATATGCGGATGTGCAGGAAGAGATGGAGCAGATTCTCGAAGAGTCCGAGAATCTACGCAAACGGTTGACTCTTTTAATAGACGAAGATACCGCCGCCTTTAACGAAGTGATGGCGGCATTTGCGCTACCCAGAGAATCAGCAGAACAGCAGCAAACGCGGACCGACGCAATTCAGGCAGCAACAACGAAAGCATCACTCGTTCCGTTGGAAGTGATGCGACTTTCTGCAACTGCCGCAGCGTTAGCGAAGAAAGTGGCCGGCATGGGAAATGCAAATTCCATCACAGATGCAGGCGTTGCCTGCTTGGCTGCCAAAACAGCATATACCGGCGCAATGATGAATGTTCTGATCAATCTGAGTTCGATCAAGGATCAGGAATTTGTGGAATCCACACGTCAGTCGATTGAAAAGATCTTTGCCGAGGCAGAGGATGCAACCGCGAAAACATTGGAACATATCCGGACTGTTTTGCGGTAATAGACATTCCAGCTTTGCCCGAATCATTCCTCCAATGTCCTGCAGACTGAGAACTCTGAAGACATAATCCTGGAATGTCCATGGAAATGGCTATTGCACGGCATGTCAAACGCTTGGAAAGTCCACCCGAAAAACGTATATTCAACTATTATTGAATTTTCAGCCGCCCATTCCTGGGGGGCTTTTTTGTTCAGATGAAGTAACTCCGTATTACATGAATCAATTAAGAAATTTCTGCATTATCGCCCATATTGACCATGGGAAATCAACGCTTGCCGACCGGCTTCTTGAACTAACAGGAACGATCACCCAGCGAGATCTCGTCGTCAATCAGGTATTGGATGACATGGAATTGGAGCAAGAGCGCGGCATCACCATTAAGCTCCACGCCATCCAGATGGAATACAAGGCGAAAGACGGCAACACCTATACCCTCAATCTGATCGACACGCCCGGCCATGTTGACTTCACCTATGAAGTTTCCCGCTCCCTTGCCGCGTGCGAAGGTGCCATTCTCGTCGTTGATGCGTCTCAAGGAGTAGAGGCACAAACCATCAGCAATCTTTATTTGGCAATCGATGCCGGCCTGGAAATTATTCCGGTATTGAACAAGATCGATCTTGATTCCGCCAAGACAATGATTGATACGGTGAAGCAGGAGATTATCCACCTCATCGGCTGCAAGGATGAGGAGATTATCATGGCAAGCGCCAAAGCGAAAATCGGCATTGAAGAGATTATTGAAGCTGTAGTGAAACGTATTCCTGCTCCGAAGGGGGATCCGGAAAAACCGCTGCGCGTACTGATTTTTGATTCCCTGTTCGATTCGTACCGCGGCTCCATTGCGTACGTTCGTGTGGTGGACGGCATCTTGCGTGAAAAGGACAAAATCAGATTCTTCTACACCGGCCTGACCGCCGAAGCGGAAGAAGTCGGCATTTTGGAAATGAAACGCAAGCGCACCGGGGAATTGCGGGCGGGCGACGTCGGCTATCTGATTGCCGGCATCAAAGACGTACATGAAACGAAAGTGGGCGATACCGTCACAACGGTACATGGCGGCGCCGCCGATCCGCTTCCCGGCTACAAAATAGTAAAGCCGATGGTGTTCAGCGGCCTCTACCCTTCCAACAGCGACGACTTTGCGGAACTGCGCGATTCTCTGGAAAAGCTGCAGATGAATGATTCGTCGCTGTCGTTCGAAGCGGAGACGTCAACAGCACTGGGATTTGGATTTCGCTGCGGTTTTCTCGGACTGCTCCACATGGAAATTATTCAGGAGCGCCTGGAACGGGAATACAATCAAAACCTGATCACGACCGTTCCCAACGTCGAATATCATGTGATCAAAACGAACGGCGATATGGTGCTGGTCGACAATCCGGCCGAGATGCCCAACGCCGCGAACATCGACAGAGTGGAAGAGCCCTACATTAAAGCACAGATCATTACGCCAACGGAATATATCGGCAACATTATGAAGCTGTGCATGGAACGCCGCGGCATCTATAAAACCACAGAGTATCTCGATCCGACACGTGCCGATATTTCGTACGAGTTTCCTCTATCGGAAATCATTTTCGATTTTTATGATAAATTGAAATCATTAACGCGCGGTTATGCGTCCCTTGATTATGAAGTTCTAGACTACCGCGCGTCCGATCTGGTGAAACTGGACATCCTGCTCAACGGCGACCCGGTGGATGCGTTGTCGACGATCGTTTTCCGTGAAAAATCATTCGGCATGGGGCAGAAACTCTGCAGCAAATTGAAAGAGCTTATTCCACGGCAGATGTTTGACGTAGCGATTCAGGCGGCCATCGGCAGCAAGGTAATCGCCCGGACGAACGTTGCTGCGATGCGAAAAAACGTGATTGCCAAATGTTATGGCGGCGACATTTCCCGCAAACGCAAACTGCTGGAAAAACAAAAAGAAGGCAAGAAGCGTATGAAACAGGTCGGGAAGGTTGAATTGCCGCAGGAAGCGTTCCTTGCGGTGCTTTCCATGACTGATACATAACAACCCGAAGTGTTTTTGCCACAGAGGACACAGTCCCGAAGGGATCTCTAAGGATGCCGGAGGCATCATTAGGAAGAAAAAAAGAACACAGAGCATCTGATCACACAACGAAAGAATCTATGCCAACGAAAGAGACAGAAGAAAAAAAACTGGTAACCTGGAAAGAAAAAATCATTCATTTTCTCCGCGAAACCGGAATAGTGATTGGCGGATTTCTCGTTCTCAATAGTTTCGTCATTGCATCTTTCATGGTGCCGACCGGTTCGATGGAAAATGAAGTGATGACCGGCGACTTCCTGATGGTGAATAAATTCATCTACGGCGGATGCTCGCCGCGCAACATTCCCTTCACCAACGTGCGGCTCCCCTGGTTTCGTCTGCCGGCACTGAAAGATGTGAAGCGCGGGGATGTCATCGTATTCGAATTTCCCGGCATGCGCGAAGAAGTGCATCCGGAAGCCTTTACCTACTATCTCAAACGGTGCATCGCGTTGCCCGGCGACACGTTGAAGGTTGTCAATCGCGTTGTGTATGTCAATGGCCAACGCTCCCCCATCCCGCGAAATATGAAATTCAACAGCTATCAGATCATTCCACCGGATCAGATTGACAGGCGTATTTTCCCGCCGGGTGCGCTGTTTAATGAAGACAATTACGGGCCCATTGTCATTCCCTACAAGGGGATGAAAATGCCGCTGACCGCGGACAATGTATCCATGTGGGATACGTTTATTCAGCGCGACGGCCATCTTGCAACTATCGGATCCGACGGGAAGATTCTGATCGATGGGAAACCGGACTCTGTGTATACTGTCACCAAGGACTATCTCTGGGGTATGGGCGACAATCGCGACAACAGCCTGGACAGCCGCTTCTGGGGATTCATTCCCAAGGACAATCTCATTGGGACACCGATGATCGTCTACTGGTCATGGGACCCGGAAATTTCGATTGCTAATATTTTTGAGAAGCTTCTTTCGGTCCGGCCCAGCCGTATCGGAACATTGATTAATTGAAGACATCACAGCCTCCACATCACACGCTCCGCATCCTTTTTGCGTGGCGCATGCGCGACCTAATTTTCCTTCTCTTCTTTTCCTGCATCTTTGCGCTTCTACTTAAAGCGTTTTTCATCGATGCATTCCGCATTCCCACAGACTCCATGCGGAACACCGTGTTGCCTGGCGACGTTGTTCTGGTGAATAAGTTCATCTATGGCATTCAGACACCGCGAACAATTCCCCTGACGAACATTGCCTTACGTCCGTTCAGAATTCTGCCGCTGCGAAAAACACTGCGTGGCGACGTCATTGCGTTTTACTTTCCCGGAGACCGTAATACCATCGCGGCAACTCCTTCTCAGGTGTATGTCAAGCGCTGCATCGGGATGGCCGGTGATACATTGCTCATCGAAAACAGATCCATTTTCGTGAATAATTGTTATGTCGATTTTCCCCCGCATGGACTTATTGCAGAAGATGATCTGCAAAGTGTGTCGGATCAAAACATTTTCCCGTCCGGCAGCGGGTTTTCGAAAGACTTGTATGGTCCGCTGGTTATCCCATACAGAGGAATGCAAATCACTCTTACGCGGACTACTTACGGATTCTGGAACACATTTGTGCAACGCGAGGGACATCAGATCGCGATGGATTCGTCCGGCGCCATTCGGATTGACAGGATAACACAGAGAACGTACACTGTGGAAAAGGATTATGTGTTTGTGCTTGGCGACAATCGGGACAACAGTTACGACAGCCGTTTTTGGGGATTTGTTCCGATGGATGATATTATCGGACAGGCGATGATTGTCTATTGGTCCGTTGATCCGCAGAAGCACGTGCGCTGGGAACGCATCGGCACTCTTGTTCGGTAAACAATTATGGCAGGTTTGTACATTCATGTTCCGTTTTGCCAGCGCAAATGCGCATACTGCGATTTCTATTCCATTGAGGGGATCGCAGATACGGACAGTTATCTGCATGCCTTGAACTCCGAAACCGCTGCCGCGGCAGATGAGTACGCTGCCCGCGAATCAATACAGACGCTTTTTATAGGCGGCGGCACTCCTTCTCTTCTGCAGATTGATGAGTTACAGCGTATGCTCACGATGATCCGTCAGACATTCACTCTGGCGCCCGATGCCGAGATCACCATTGAAGTGAATCCGGGCACGGTCAACCGCGACAAGATTGAAAACTATTTGACGCTCGGAATCAATCGCATCAGTATAGGCGTGCAATCCTTTCATGATGATGAATTGACTTTTCTCCAGCGGATTCATTCATCAGCGGAAGCAGTGCGTTGCATTGAAGATGCGAAGGCGGCAGGCTGCAACAACATTAGCGTTGACCTCATTTTCTCGCTCCCCGGGCAGAAACCGGAGCGATGGCGGGAAACGCTGGAGAGAGCGTTCTCCCTCGGGCCGCAGCACATTTCCACCTACAGCCTGATCATTGAAGATCAGACACCGCTCGCCCGCATGATTGCAGCCGGGCTCGTCACCCCCATTCCGGACGACGACGATGCCTTTATGTACGAACTCACTCTCGCCGCCATGCATGAGGCGGGATATCAGCAGTATGAGATATCCAATTTTTCCCTTCCCGGTTTTTCCTGCAAACACAATGTGAACTACTGGAACCATTCCAATTATCTTGCCCTCGGACCATCGTCTCACTCGTTTTGGAAAACAGATGACGCTCATGCACGGCGCTGGTGGAATGTCCGTTCATTATCGGAGTACTGCCGCAGATTGGATCAGCGGCAAAGCCCCGTCGATGGTTTCGAGGAATTGGGGACATCCGAACTTCTTCGTGAAGCTATTTTCCTGAGCCTGCGCTGCGGTTCTCTGGACACGGATGCATTGCGTAAGCGATTCGGTTCCGAGCTGACGCAACCGCTCGCCACACAGCTGCAGGAATATGAGAACAAGAATCTCGTCGTTCGTGACGGAACGCTTTTTCGCCTGACCTCAGCCGGATATATGGTCTGCGATGGAATCGCGGCATCTCTATTATAAGAGAAAGAGACTAGCCACAGCACAGAGAAGAAGATGAGAACACAGAGGATCTTATCTCGCTATCGCTTCGATGCATACATGGTTAAAACATTCTCTGTGTTCTCATTTTTGTTTCCGTGCTCTCGGTAGCAAATCTTTTCTTTTTTTTCTGGGACATATTTCGTCAATTGGAAACCCCTCTCAAAATACATTGCAAATTAGTCGCTTTTAGGGTATATTTTTAGAAATTTTCGCTGAATGCTTTGAATTTTAGTTCATTTTGAGGACTTGATGGAGCATAAAAAAGCAAATGTGATTGCCGCGGCAGCGGTTTTCATCATTTCGATTGTGGTGTACACGAAAACACTTTCCGATACGGTCGTATTCTGGGACGTTGGAGAATTCATTGCAGCCGCGATTCTTCTTCAGGTACCACATCCGCCAGGCTCTCCTTTGTTTTTGTTGGTCGCCAAGATATTCACACTTATTCCCTTCGCCAGCGATATGGCCGTGCGTGCGCATTTTGTCTCAGCTCTCTGCAGCGCCCTCACGAGCACATTTCTCTATCTCTCCATCGTAAAGATCATTCTCCTCTGGAAAGAGAAACCAACCGGCATGGCAGACGGTATCGCATTGTATGGAGCCGGTATTATTGGAGCACTATCGCTGACATTCAGTCCGACGTTCTGGTTCAATGCCGTGGAAGCAGAAGTGTACGGCGCGAGCATGTTTTTCATCGGGTTGATTACCTATATTGCTCTTCGTTGGAATGAGCGGTCTGACGTGGAAGGGAATGAACGATATATTCTCCTCATCGCGTACTTGATCGGTTTGTCTTTGGGAGTCCATCTGCTCGCTCTGCTCGTAATCTTTCCCTTCCTCATGATCATCTATTTCAAGCGCTATACATTTTCTTTGGCTTCCTTCATCCGGTTCGGAGTCATTGCCGTCGTCATCTTCGGCGTGGTATATCCGGGCATTGTCAAATTTCTGCCAAACTTGCTGGATGGCGAAGTCACCATCGGTGGCACCGCATCCAAAAGCATCATTTGGTCCTTAGTGCCCGTCGCGATCATCGGCGCTGCCATCTACGGCGTCTATTATTCCATCCAGCAGAAGAAGAAACTGCTGAACATCGCGCTTCTCTCCGGTCTCTTGATCGTTCTCGGCTATTCAACGTACACGATGGTGATCATTCGCGCCAACGAGCCGCTGCCGATGAACGAGAACCATCCGAACACTCTTTCACGCCTCGTTTCCTATCTTAACCGCGAGCAATACGGGGATGCACCTCTGATACAGCGCCGGTGGAGTGACGAGGCAATGCATCAAATCATGTACCGCAAATACACCAGCGATGGTGAGTTTCTGATGCGGTACCAGCTTGATCACATGTTCCTCCGTTATTTCCTGTGGCAGTATGCGGGCATCGAAGGAGACTGGCAGGATGCCGGCGTTAAGTGGTCACAACTTTGCGGCATTCCGCTTTTTCTGGGGCTCTTCGGCCTCTATTGGCATTTCAAAAAAGATTGGAAGATGGGATTTGTCTTTCTTGCATTCTTTGTCATTATGAGCCTCGTGCTTGCATTATATTTCAACATGCAGGAACCACAGCCGCGTGAGCGAGACTATTTCTTTGTCGGCGCATTTTTCGTTTTCTCCATTTGGATCGGTCTCGGCGTCATGGGAATCATCGAGTTTCTAAAGAATATTCTCAAGAAGCCGTCTGCACAATTGTACACCGCTGGCGGTGTTGTGCTCGCGCTGGCGATTCTCGTTCCGGGCAACATGATGCGCACCAACTACAAAGATGCCGATCGCACCGGCGACTACGTTGCCTGGGATTATTCCTACAATCTTCTTCAGTCATGCGAGCCGGACGCAATACTCTTCACCAACGGAGACAACGACACGTTTCCTCTTTGGTATCTTCAGGACGTGGAAGGCGTACGTCGAGATATCCGCATTGTCAATCTGAGCCTGGCGAATACGGGATGGTACGTACAGCAATTGAAATCGCTGGAACCGCACGGTGCGAAGAAAGTACCGATGAGCCTTTCGGATGCCGACATCGAAACCCTGCGTCCGATGGTCTGGAAACCGCGGGAGATGTCGCTCGATGTCCCCCAACAGGTTATCGACCAATACGCCTCCATGGGTGTCGATACGGCAATCATTCGGACACATAAGCTTCGCTTCACATTGCCGAACACGATTACATCCGGGAAGGTGAAGGCCATCCGCATGCAGGATATTGTGGCGTGGGATATCATTTCCACAAACAAATGGGAGCGGCCCATCTATTTTGCCGTTACAGCATCGACCGACTGCAAGATCGGCCTTGAAGATTATTTCCGGATGGACGGTCTTGCCACGAAACTTATCCCTATGCGTTCGGCAACCGAGGAGGGAACCGTTGTCGACTCCATTCTCTTTGCAAATTTGATGAATGAACCGGCTGTGCCTTCGAAGACATTTCGTCGCGGCTACCGTTACCGTGGATTGAAAGATGCGTCCGTGTATTTTGACGAGAACGTTCTTCGGATGATTTCCAATTACCGGAATGCATTCCTCCGGCTCGCGCTGTATCATTTGAACTACACGCACAACAACGCAAAAGCGGCGGCGGCCCTCGACTCGATGGAATCCAAAATGCCACGTTCCGTGGTACCGATGGAAACCAGACTCATGTACGATGTGGCAAATTTTTACAATTATGCCGGCGTCAGGGAAAAATTTCTGGCTCTTGGCAGCGAACTGGAAGGAAAGCTGCTTCAGCAAATCGAGAAGAATCCTTCGGAGCCGTTGACACAGCGCAATCCGTACACCACACTATTGATGCTTTATGAGGCACGGAATGAATTCTCCAAAGCAATCAACATCCTTAAGAAGATCGATGCCATCTACGCCAGCCAGCGCGGCATGGAAGGGCTCAGCCGGGAAATCAATGACAAAATTGCACAACTGGAAGCGGCACAAAAGAAAACCTCTCACGACACGGTAACGGTACGGTAATGAAAGAATCACGACGGTCACATTGGGATACGTTTTGGGCGGAGAAAAAAGAAATTCGCGAAGTCTATTCGAATTCGGATCGTGTTGCGCGAAATCTTGCACACGTGTGCGAACTACGAGGTAAGCGAGTACTGGAAGTCGGTGCGGGAACAGGACGAGACAGTTTTCCGCTGATTGAACAGGGTGCTGACGTGTTCCAGCTCGATTACTCGATCAATTCGCTGACGATCATGAAGCGAATTGCCGCTGAAGCACTGATGCGTTCCTTTATTCTCGGCGGCGACACTTTCTGCCTGCCGTTTCAGGATGGGACTTTTGATGTGATATTTCATCAGGGACTGCTCGAACACTTCCGCAAACCGGAAGCGCGTGCATTGCTCGTAGAGAATATTCGCGTCCTGAAACCGGGTGGACTACTGCTGGTCGACGTGCCGCAGCGCTATCATGTCTACACGCTTATCAAGCATGCGCTTATCGCCATCAACAAATGGTTTGCCGGGTGGGAGCGTGAGTTCTCCGTTCGGGAATTGCGGACAGCAATGGAATCACTCGGATTGGAAACGGTTCATACCTACGGTGAGTGGATGTATCCGAGCCTGTTCTATCGGGCAACGCGGGAAGCATTGCTTAAACTCGGAATCAAGATGCCTTTGTATCCGAAATTTTTCAGACCATTGTCGACAATACGAAAATCGATACGGGAGGGGTTGCGCGATACGCCGATTGCATTGAACACATCTCTTTCGTTCGGAATCATCGGGAAAAAGCGGTAGGAAAAGATTCGCCACCGAGAACACAGAGGGCACAGAGAAGAAAGTCAAACGGCAAAATGAGAAAGTGAAAAGCCTTTTTTTAATTTTGCCTTTTTACTTTTGACTTTATTAGTTTCGTAGAGCGCCATGAAAATTCTCATCATCAATTGGCAGGACATAAAGCACCCGATGGGCGGCGGTGCCGAAGTGCATTTGCATGAAGTCTTCGAGCGCATCGTGCGCAAAGGACACGAGGTCACCCTGTACTGCTGCGCATTTCCCGGTGCTCCCGCAGAGGAAGATCTGAACGGTATCCACATCATCCGCGAAGGAAGCCGGTCGCTTTTCAACTATCATGTGGTGTTGAAATATTTTTCAACCTTCAGGCATCAGCACTACGACCTGATTGTTGACGACATGAACAAGATTCCTTTCTATTCACCGATGTATGTGAAGGAACCTCTCCTCGGCATCATCCATCATTTGTTCGGTAAGAGCATTTTTCTGGAAGCATCCTATCCCGCCGCTACCTATGTCTATTGGGCAGAACGGGCGGCGCTCCCAATGTACAAAAAGCTCCGTTTCATTGTCGGTTCTCCGAGCACTTACAAAGAAATGTTGCAGCAGGGATTTTCCGAGGAACGGACACATTTGATTCCGTACGGCGTTGCTCATGAATCCTTCCGTCAAACAGGAATCCCCAAGAGCTCCAAGCCTCTCATTGGCATGGTGGGCCGGCTGAAGCGCTACAAAAGTGTTGATCACCTCTTGGAGGCATTTGCAATCGTGCTGCAGCATATGTCGGAAGCAGAATTGCTCATTGTCGGCGATGGCGACGACAAACAGCGGCTCGTGACGCTCGCCAACACGCTGGGCATCAGCCCCCATGTGACATTCACCGGCTTTGTCAGCGAGTCAGAGAAGGTCGGGTGCCTTAACCGCATGCATATTGCCGTCAACACATCGGCAAAGGAAGGATGGGGACTAACGGTGATCGAGGCGAATGCTTGCGGAACACCCACCGTCTCAAGCAATGTGCAGGGACTGCGGGATGCCGTGGTGGATGGTGAAACGGGATTGTTATACGAGTACGGAAACCGGGAACAACTTGCGGAAAAAATTCTCTTACTGCTGCGGGATGAACACCTACGGGATCAATTGACCAGCAATGCGCTCGAGTGGTCAGCGAAATTTGACTGGAATTCTGCAGCAGATTGCACGCTGGAAATCATGGAACGCGTCATCGCCGAACATCGATCTGCTTCGTAAGCCACGCCGACACATCTGCAAGACTCTCGTCGCTAATCTGATGCTGCATCGGATATTCCTTATAGACCACATCCGCGTTGCTGTTTTCGAAAAGCTTCTTCGTCCTGCGTGCCAATGAGATAGGCAACACAGGATCTGCCGTGCCATGAGTGATGATAAACGGACACGTCTGTAATGCATTCCATTGATAAGTAAAATATGGAAGCTCCATTGCAAAGCCGCTCTGCGCTGCAACGCCGGCAAAGAGATCCGGCTTCGTCAATGCGAGAAGATATGATATCATACTTCCCATGCTGAATCCCATCAGAAACACCTTCTCCTTTTCCACATCTTTCCTGGCTATGACAGATCTCACCGTATCGAGAAGCTGTTGATAGCTTTTTTCCAGCGTCGTGCGGTCCGGTTCCATCGTTGCGGAGAGATGGAACCATGTGTATCCGCCAAAATCAAAACGGTACGGCGCACGAATGCTGACCACATTCAGCCGTTCATCCAGAAACGGAACCAGGCCCATCAGATCTTTCTCATCAGTGCCGCGGCCATGCAGCAGAATAAGCGTGGGCTGCTTTGTACCGGTTGATCTACGAGGAGGCTGGGAAATTGAGAAGAGCGGCGTGGACATAAGTGGGGGATAATTATGAATTATGAATTACAAATTATGGTAATTACTCAGCGTGATCATAATTTCGTCACACTGAGCGAATCCCGCGCTTTTTGCGGGATGAGTCGAAGTGCGGAATGATGGAATCCTTCGACTCATCCCGCAAAAAACGCTCTGCTCGCTCAGGATGACGAACTACGCTGAGCAATTACAAATTATGAATCATAAATATTGAGGGAGTTAAGTGCATAGTGGATATTTCAATTCGTAATTCATAATTGATTCTATTGGTGTTTGCCAATTATATTTGTGACTCCCACCCGTATCATCATGACCGCAATAGCGACCAGGAACAGCCACGCCACTTTGCCGAATGCCTTCGTACCCGCAGGACCAAGCACACGCATAATATTTTCCGATTGGCGGAAGGCAAGCCAGACGATGGCAAGATTCACGGTGAGAGAAAGTATCGTCAACCAATAACCGTAATTATCTACGGTAATGATAATCGCAGTCAGTGCAGCCGGACCCATTATGAGCGGGATGCCAATAGGAACGATACCGACAGATGTTCCGGGATTACGGTGCGTTTCTTCCGATGCGAGCAGACTTGTCACGCCGAGCGCAAGCATAAAAATTCCGCCGCCGATTCTGAAATCATCCTCCGTAATTCCCATCAAATTGAAGATCAATTTTCCGGAGACGAGAAACACGAGCGCGATGGTGCCGGCCGCGAGAGTGGCTTCAATGATCAACCGTTTCTTTGCTTTGTCCGGCAGATCGTGCGTCAATGTAATGAACATCGGGATGGCGCCGAGTACATCGATAGACACAAAGATCGGCACGAACGCCATCAACAAATTATGAAAAGAAAACTGCATCACAATTGCGTTCATTCGACGGAGATCCCGACCTGCTTCAACGCTGCGGCGATGGTGCGGATAACATCGGATTCAGGAATCAACACTCGCGCGCCCGCATTGCGCACCGCAGACTGCAACGTGCCCTTTTTCTCGGTAATCAACTGCCAGATCGAATACCCGAGCCTGAATTGGTCGTTGGGTTCGCGGGTAGGGACTGCCTCGACGCTTTTGTATGCGATTTTTTCGAGCGATTCCGGCGAAAATTCCTTCACTTTGCTGGGTGCGACGGTGGACATAGGGCTCCTTCAAACGAGTTTTGAATAACTGATATGATGTAATATAACAGAATCCAACGGAAGATAAAAGGAGCGCCGTCCCACACCGGCGGAGCGACAGAAGACGGTTTCTGTTCTACTCCCCAACACCATCTTCCCATCCGAACACAGACCGCATTTTGATAACGAACGAGCCCAGCACATTCTGCGACTCCGACGTGACTCCGAACCGCTTTGCATAATCCTTCATCGCCTGCATCATCCCAACGTCTTCGCCGCGATCTTCGCTTAAGAAATATTTATTCGTCATAATCTCGATGTAGAGCTCGGCGGCGGTCTTACCGGGAAAGAACTCCAGGATTCCTTCCGTACGAAACATCCGGCATGTGGGAACAAACACGGTTGTGTACCAATTTTCCGTCGCCTCTTTCAGTGTTAATGGTTTTTCCGCCTCTTCGCTCCGGTACCACTTGTGTTCCTCGATATGATTCAGGAACAGATCGACATACGAGGGATCGGGAATTCTGCCGAGAAATTTGTCAATGTTGAACGATGTCTGTTGTTCAAATCCTCTTTTCCGCTCTTCGACCGCAGTCAATTGCTCGTACCGGCTTCGAAGGTATGCGCGGTCTTCATCACTGGCAAGATCGTCGCGCATGATGCCGCTGCTGCGCAGGTCTTCATTGATCCACAGCATAGATTCAAAAAAGAAATTAATATCCGCCTCACGCAATGCCGGTGATACTTCCGGCTGAATTTCCAGCGTCTCGGTGTCGGCAAGATATGCCTGCAGAATTGTTTTATTCCCCACCTGGGGAACGCGCACTTTGTCAAACCGGATCAGCGTATTGGCAAGGGATGCATCTCCCCAATAGACTCCGTGTGAATGCAACTCCACAAAAAGTGAAGCAATAGCATCCCAGATGCGCTGCCTGTTCGCCGCCGAAAATCCACGCCGGTAAAGTTCCGAATCGGGAATAACGCGTTCAACGATCAACGTAATCGTATGCGAGATGTTGTTCTCTTCGTACTGAGGGCCGATGGGTGTGTGCACCGCAATCGGCATCTCTTCACGGACGACGTAGCCCACAGGCACCAGCGTGTGGATCCCACGGAGGAGCAACTGCTCGTAGTTGTAGATCTCTTTTTTAGAGATGACTTCGCTGATTTCTTTGATGCCGAATGAAAATCTACCGGCTCGGACAAAAATGACAACGTGACGGGAGACTCCCCGTTTGATTGTCAGCGTTTCGACACCATGATCCTGCCACTCCGCGATTGGAATATGCCAAGGAAGCTTCTCCACTTCGTCGCGAAAAAGTGCATCAACATGATAGCGTATGCGGCGATTGGGCATAGAAGAGAATTTATAAGTACCAATATCCTAGAAAAGAACAAAGCCAAAATGCACAAGACGCAATAGGATCTAGTTCGCGTGTGAAAGGATGACAGCCTTCTCATCACAACGACATCCGTATCAATGGCAAGAAACTATTGTGCCTTCCGGCCCGCCCGCTTCACCTGAAGATATTTGAGAATGCCGGGAAGAAGGGAAACGAAAATTACAAGCAGAATGACGTACTGGATTTTTTTGTCAATATTGGGGATCGTCGCACCGAGAAAGTAGCCGATCAACACCATGCTGGTGATCCAACTGATTGCGCCGACAATATTGTATGAGGCAAACTTCACATATCTCATTTCGGCAATGCCCGCAACCACCGGCGCAAAAGTCCGTGCGAACGGCATAAACTGCGCCATCACGATCATCATCGGACCGTAGTGTTCGTAGAATTCTTTCGTTTTCAGCAAATGCTGTTTTTTGAAAAAACGGGAATCTTCGCGCGCGTACAGAGCTTGCCCACCCTTCTTTCCGATGAGATATCCCGTTGCATTCCCGCAGACCGCGCACACTATCAGAATTGGAATGAGCAACCCGACATTGAAAAATCCGGCAGCCGCGAATAATCCTGCAGTCACCAGCAGCGAATCGCCCGGTAAAAAAAATCCGAGTAGCAATCCCGTTTCGGAGAAAATAATCATCGCCATGCCGGGATATCCCGCCCACGTGACCAGCTCGTGAATGTTCGTGAGACGGGAGAAGAATTCTCGAACAACATCCATAATGCAAATCCTAAGAATGAATGACTATCCATCGCAACAACACCAAATCGGAGAGCCTACACAATGAAGCCCGTGGAAAGCAGGAGTAGCAAGGCGGCTCCGACGACAAATCGGTAGAAAATAAAAACATATGTGGTGTGTTTCTTCAAGTATCCCAGAAGGAATTCAATTGAAAGATATCCGACGATGCCGGAGACCAGCGTCGCGACGACAAGATTCACAACGCCGATATCGGTGGACAACAATTCGTGTCGCTGTTTGATCAATTCATAAGCTCCCGCCGCAAACACCGACGGCAGCGAGAGCAAAAATGAGAAGCGGGCTGCGGTTTCGCGATTCAAACCAACGAACAAGCCTCCGGTAATCGTCACGCCGGAACGGGACGAGCCTGGTATCAACGCCACCGCCTGCGCGCAGCCGATAAGAATCGCATCCAGCCATGAGACTTCTCCCAGTATCTTAAGATGCCTGTCATCCCGGATGCGTTTCTTTTCCACCAGCTCCGCCGCCAGCAGCACGAGCGCCAATCCGATCATCGACGCTGCGATCACGTAAAGAGAGCGCAGCGTTGTTTCAATGTCCTTTTTGAAAAGCAATCCCAGTACAACCACCGGCACCGTTCCCGCTGCGATCATCCATCCCATGACCGCTTCCCGGGAATGGAATGGCGATTTCTTCAGAATCCCGTCCAACACAGCATGAAGAATGGCAATAATGTCCTTTGAAAAATAAAGAAGCACCGCCACCAGAGTTCCAAATTGAATGACCGCGGTAAAAGCCGCACCAGGATCGCCCCAGCCAAACACTGCAGGCACAATGCGCAAATGCGCTGTGCTGCTGATCGGCAGGAATTCCGTCAATCCTTGAATAACTCCGTAGATAATTGCCTGAAACAGTGTCATGCTTTGCTCCCGATAGTACACGAATCGACTCCGGAGAGCGAGCTACAATAGAAGTCTCACGCCATGTAACTCGACACCAAGGAGTCGAGAAAAAGACAATTTGCATGGAGAACTTAGATAAAAAATTCTCTGTGTCAAGAAAACTCTTTCGATGCCTGCACAAATAATGTAGCAAAAACAGGCTTGAAAAACCAGACAAAAAGCCGTACCATGATGCCACTATGTTCATTTCCTTTGAAGGCCTGGACGGTTCCGGAAAAACGACGCAAGCCCAATTGCTGGCGGAGACGCTGCGGTCCCATGGCAAGGAAGTATTATTCCTTCGCGAACCCGGCGGTACAGAAATATCAGAACGGATCAGAGAAATTCTCCTGGACAAAAAACACCTACGCATGACGCAGATGTCGGAAATTCTTCTCTTCTCCGCTGCTCGTGCGCAATTGGTTAGTGAAGTGATCCGACCGGCACTCGAACGGGGAACGATCGTCATCTCCGATCGCTACGTTGATTCCACCACCGCCTATCAGGGATTCGGGCGAGGACTCGATCTCGCGACTGTGCGGGCAATCAATGCAGCAGCAACCGGCGGATTGCTTCCTCATAAGACACTCTTTATTGATGTGCCCATTGACGAGCTGATTATGCGCCGTGAAAAGAGCGGCGTTCCTCTGGATAGAATGGAAATCGGGGGACGGGAGTTCTTTGAACGGATCCGAGAAGGCTATCTGACCATCTGCAAGGAAGAGAGCAAGCGCGTGGTGCTGATTGATGGACTGGAAGAGATTGATGTTCTCCAACGCGAGATCTGGACGCTCTTGAATAGAGATTTTGCTGCCCTTCGTACATAAATAACCACGCAGAAGTTATTTTCCTGCGCGGTTCATGTGTCTTTCATACACTCCCCATAAGCGAAAATCGTTATTAGCCACGAGGACGCGAAGGCTCTAAGAGGAACGCAAAGCTTTCTCACACCTCGGTATCTTCGTGACTTTGTGACGGGTTTTTCTATTTCTTCTTCAAACGCGCTATCAACTCATCAAGGTTGATCGCCTTTTCCAATTTAACATTTTCCAACGGGAGCGATTCGCCAGACCCGTCAAGCCGTTCGATTGCGGACGAAAATGAGAGATCTCCGATTTCTGACACACGTGACACCAGATGCAGTACTCCGGATTTGTCACGCACCGATCGCTGCACAAGACCGATGTCAACCGTGATGGGGGCGAGCGAGTCTGGTCCGACAAGTTTGATGCCCGTAATTACAAGATCATAGATTCTCTTTCCGTTCTCGGGGAGTTCTTCATAACTCGCGATGTTCGCCCGTTCGTAGGCATCATTGGCAATGGAAGAAAAGACAGAAAGCAGCACCACCGCATTCAACTTTCTAAGAAATTGCTTCTCAGGATCATCCTTCCATCCGCCAGACTCGATTAGTACCGTGCTCGTTCCCCAAGACTGGATATTGTCCCCAAATGCCCGGGGTTCAAACGTGTCGTCATAGCGAGCGACATATCCTTCGACAAAACGGGAGAGGACACTTGCGACCACGGCAGCAACTTTTTTCGCGCGCACACGCACGGCATTGTCCGACTTTGCTTCGTCATATGCCGGAGCGAGGAGTGCAATCGCTGCTGCTTTCGAAGTGTTGCCCACCGGAACATGTGAATCCTGATCGTGCAGATTGAACCCGAATTGCGGATTGAACCGGTCACGCACGGCTTTCAACGTGCGTGCTTCGGACGTCTGCAGTCGCCGTGCATCCCGATTAATATCGATGCCGTGCACGCTCCATCGCTGGAATCTCTCCGCCCCGTCCGGATTCAGCATCGGAAGAAAAAGCAGCGTTGTTTCTTTCAGAATGGATTGCACTTCCGGCGAGGTTCTGTTTTTACTGAGATACGTCAAGACGTCCATAAGCGCCATCGTTGCTGTCGGCTCATCGCCATGCATTTGCGACCAGAGGAAAATCTTCTTCGCCCCTCTCCCAAGCGTAAGCAGGTTGATGCTCCGCCCCTCGGAGGAATATCCCGCAATTTCCACAGCAAGCTCTCCGTGAAACGCCTGCTTCAGCGTTTCAATATGCCGCAACAACTCCGCATGATTCATTTTGGGGCCGGAAACATCCATCATACGAAAAGTATCGTACGTTTCGAAAAGTGTTTGCGGATCGAGTACACCGGCCATTGCTGAAGAGAGAGACATGGCAGCAACCACTAATAATGAGAGAATTGTTTTCATTGTATGATATTGGAGGTGTAAGAAAAAAACAGTTCTTCGTGCCAATCCAGGATTTCCGAGCGTCTAAGTCATCAGTGGAAGGCATATCGCAGATTACGCTGATTTACGGATTACGCAGATTCATTATTACACAGATTTATAGATTGCGCAGAAGAGTCACAAGACGGACATCGGAAAATCAATCTGCGAAATCCAAAAATCTGTGTAATCTGCGATCCGGGATCCATAAATCTGCATAATCTTCGATCTGTAATCTGTGTTCAAAACATAAGTATTTTGTCTGTCAGGAGCAAGAAAAGAGGGGCCAAGTGAACCCATTGCTCCTGATTGGTGTTAAAAGACTATTCTGAAGCGGGTACAACTGGTTGAAATTAGCGCTTTTCTTTCGTATGTTGGAGCGCAAATTGACCAAATGTACATATTACTATCAAGGAGTTCTTTAGTGGAAGTCACCGTTAATACCATCAACGACAGCGAACGCGAAATCGAAATCAGCCTGACACAGGAAGATCTGGCCCCTCAGATTGAGGCTGCCTATCGCAAAGCTTCTTCCGCCCTCGAGATTCGCGGATTCCGTAAAGGCAAAGCGCCGCTGTCTCTCATCAAACACATGTATGGCGAGATCATTGAAAGCGATGCCATTGATGAGATAGCCAATGAATGGTTTCGCAAGTCCATTGAAGAACGCCAGATCAATCCGATCGGAACACCGGTCATGGTGGACCTGAATTACAAGCAGGGTGAACCGCTCTCCTTCAAGGTGAAATTCGACATCAAGCCGGCGTTTGAACTGAAAGACTACAAGGGCATCGAAGTTGAGAAGCCGGTACATATCGTGAAAGATGAAGAAGTCGCCGAAGAAGTGCGCCGCCTTCAGCAAGCCCATGCAACCTATGAGCCCGCTACAAAAGTAGACGGTATGGAGTATCTGATCACCGCCGACATGCAGGAACTTGACGAAGCCGGTGCCATTCTCCCCAACCGGAAGCGGGACGGCATGAAGATTTTTCTGAATGAGCCGAGCACGGAAAAGGAGATTAAGGAATCACTGAAAGCCGCCGACGTTGGCGGCAAGTACACCGCATCGTTCGCACACACACATGGCGATCACTCACACAAAGTGACGATGATGTTCACCGTGAAGACGATCGAGCGTATCACACTTCCCGCATTCGACGACGAGCTTGTGAAAAAAGTAACCGGCGGAAAAACAGAAACCGCCGAAGCATTGAAGACGCAGATCAAGACAGACCTGCAAAAGTACTACGACGAGCAAAGCGAGAAGCATGTGATCAATGCCCTGACCAACGAACTCGTGCGCCGGCATGAATTTACCGCACCGCAGACTCTGGTCAAGAGCATCATCGATTCCTACATCGAAGAGATCAAGAGCGAGCAGCCGAACAAGGCACTTCCGAAAGGATTTGATGTCGACCGGTATTCGGAGTCAGTTCGTCCCTCCGCACTCTGGCAGGCAAAATGGATGTTGATTCGCGAGCAGATTGTTGCAAGAGAGAACCTCAAAGCGGAAGATGCGGATTTCGAGAAGCTGGCGGAAGAGGGAGCGGTACGCTTTAAGATGGAAAAAGAGCGATTGCTGGACTACTACAAGAAAGCAGAGTCCAGCAGCGAACGGATCATTTCGGACAAACTCGCCGTACTCCTAAAGCAATATGCGGTGGTGAAGGAAACGGCAGCAGACGATCCTGCAAAACTGACAGAACTCGAACATGCGTAATAAGAAAGGAAGCAATTCAATGCCAGCATCACAGAAACCCTACGATCTGTACAATCAATTGATTCCCATGGTGGTGGAACAGAGCAGTCGTGGCGAGCGGGCTTACGATATTTTTTCGCGCTTATTGAAAGAGCGCATTGTGTTTCTCGGCACCGCAATCGATGACACCGTCGCAAGCTTGACCATTGCACAGCTACTCTTCCTCGAAGCGGAGGACCCGGATAAAGACATTCACCTATACATCAACTCGCCGGGCGGCAGCGTCTCTGCAGGCTTTGCCATCTACGACACCATGCAGTATATCCGCCCTGATGTTTCCACCATTTGCGTCGGCCTTGCGGCCAGCATGGGCGCCGTACTTTTGCTCGCGGGAACCAAAGGAAAACGCAAAGCCCTCCCCAACTCGCGCATCATGATCCATCAGCCATGGGGCGGCGTGCAGGGAACGGCATCCGATATCAGCATCCAGGCGGAAGAAATCCTGAAGACCAAACGGCGTCTTAATGAAATCATTGCCCAGCATTCGGGCAAAGCGGTGGACGTCGTGGAAAGAGACACCGACCGAGACAACTATATGAGCTCGGAAGATGCAAAAACATACGGGCTGATCGATACAATACTGACGAAGAAAACAGCGGAATCAAAGAAAGAGAAGTAAGACATGAGCCAGAAGCAACGGGGAGACATCAAGTGTTCCTTCTGCGGGCGTGGCACCGAAGAAGTCGGCAGCATCATCGCCGGACCCGGCGTCTATATCTGCGATCATTGTGTGTCCACCTCCGTGGACATCATCCGCAGCAACATGGTGGCGGCGTCCAAGAAGAAGTCTCGTTCCAGGGATTCACTGACACCCGTCCAGGTCAAGGAAGCGCTCGATGAATATGTGATCGGCCAAGATCATGCGAAGAAGACGCTTGCGGTCGCCGTCTACAACCATTACAAGCGCATCGATGCACGGGAACATCAGCAAACATTTGACGACGTGGAGATCGAGAAGAGCAACATTCTTCTGATTGGTCCGACCGGCACCGGTAAGACACTGCTGGCGCAGACATTGGCGCGCATTCTGGATGTTCCCTTCGCGATTGCCGACGCAACTACGTTAACCGAAGCGGGATATGTCGGCGACGATGTTGAGACCATTCTAGTCTATCTGCTACAGAATGCCGAATATGATGTTGAACGGGCGGAACGCGGCATCGTCTATATCGACGAGATCGACAAGATCACGCGAAAGAGCGACAGCGCCTCCATCACGCGTGACGTTTCGGGTGAGGGCGTGCAGCAGGCGTTGTTGAAGATTCTCGAAGGAACCGTTGCCGGCGTACCACCGAAAGGCGGGCGCAAGCATCCGGAACAGAGTCTTATCAATATCAATACCAAGAATATTCTTTTCATCTGCGGCGGCGCATTCGAAGGATTGGACAAGATCATCGCCAAGCGTGTAAGCCAAAATCCGATGGGGTTCGGTGCAGATATTCGCGGGAAAAAGGATTACACAGCGGATGAATATCTAAAGCAGGCGGAACCGGATGATCTCTTGAAATACGGACTGATTCCGGAATTTATCGGCCGCCTGCCATTGATCACCACACTCCATTCGCTCAGCGAAGATGCGATGTTGAACATTCTCACAGAGCCGAAGAATGCGTTGATCAAACAGTATAAGAAGCTTTTCAAGATTGAGAACATTGATCTGGAATTTGAGGACGGGGCATTGCGCGCCATCGTTCAAAAGGCGATGAAGCGCGGCACCGGTGCGCGGGCTTTGCGTTCAATCCTCGAGGAAGCAATGCTCGAAATCAATTATCGCCTCCCCTCCGAGCCGACCGTCTCCAAATGTATTATCACCAAGGAGACGATCGTCAAAAAGAAAGAACCAACGCTGGTGTTTGAGGAAAGAAAGTCGGCGTAAATGGTCGCTGAGCGGAGCCGAAGCGACCTGGTGAAAATCCGCTGAAAAAGGAAAATAGAATTCACGTAAGCACGGACGTCCGTCCTTTTTTTTACCACAGAGGACACAGTCCAGAGGATCACGATGGATGCCTGCGGCATCCATCGGAAGCAAAAGAAGAGAGCACGGAGGACTTTTTCAACAAAAACCCGGAAGAGATTCCGGGTTTTTTCATTTCCGTCGCCCGCGCATGATGCAAGCGCTGCAGATCTCCTCTCTTTCCACAACCCCCGTCATTATCGCCGGTCAAAATATATGCCGATCGCTATTGATCCATTGCCTTCCCCCGGACATTCTTGATGAACCCTTTATTGCCGCAGTAATAAATGCTATATTGGTTCAGCACACAACGCAGAGATGGAGCGCGCTGTTATGAAAAATTCTTCACCGCAGAATCTCGATCCATACAGGATATTGATTGTTGACGACAGCAAATCCTTTTTGAAAGAAATCGCCAATCTGCTGAAATCGCTCTACGCAAACGTCATTGTGGATACAGCACGATCCGGTGAGCAATGCCTGCAGCAGGCAAAGCGCTTTCCTCCCGATCTGGTACTTCTGGATATCGGCATGGACGGTATGAACGGGCCGGTCACGCTCCGGTTCATTAAGTCCACAAGCCCCGCATCGCTTGTTTATTTTCTCTCCGGCCATTCCGAGGAATACATCCATCAGGCGGTCGGTATGGTTCCTGCTGACGGATTTTTCACCAAGACACAGTTCATCGAAGTCCTAAACAGCAATCCTTCGCTGGAGCAACTCATCCAAGCGGGCAGACTGGAGAAGTGATTCAGGCAGCGTAAGAAACTTATTGGACTGCGCCGGAGTCGGCTATCCATCCCATTAGTCAATAGCAAAATGGGTGAACCAGTTCGCAATACGGGCGTGGTAAAATTTTTCAGGAATTTTGTCAAGAGGCAATTTTGCAGGAGCAGAGTACCGGCTGGTTTGGCAAATAAAACAACACTACAGCGAAAACCTCTCCCGATGTCCCCGATGGAATATTCTGGCAGCGGTCATCTCATGCGCAGTCATCCAGGAGGAAGCAACAACCGCCGCGGTTTCCGTGCGAAGACGACGCGCGCCCAGCGAGGCAGCCAGAAGGCCGACTTGTTCTGCCGATGCAACTTCTTCTTCGCTAAATCCTCCTTCAGGTCCGATCAGCAACAGCACCGAGCGAGCTCCCGGCTTTTGCGCAGCAATATGCTGAAGATGTTTGGCGGGATCTGTCGCTTCGTGAAGAATAACCTTCAAATCGTAAGGGGTGTTTTCTGCAAGCAGAGATGTGAAATCAGTTACATCGGCAATCTGCGGAAGCCAGCAACGCAAGGATTGCTTCATCGCAGCAAGAGCGAGTGCCGACCACCGGTCGACTTTTGCCGTGTAATGGACCGATCGTTCCGAACGGATCGGAATAAATTTCCTGATGCCGAGCTCGGTGCATTTCTCAATGAGCCAGTCCATCCGCGACGGATTTTTGACAACACCGACGGCCAGCGTCACGTCCAGAAGGCTCTCATTCACATGACGGTGGGAGGAAACAATTTCACAGTGAACCTCCTGTTTTTCCACCGACTGAATCACAGCTTCGTAGGCATTGTCGGCACCGTCGGTGATCCAGATCTGGTCTCCCGGCCCTTTGCGAAGAACGCGCGTGATATGTTTTGCTTCATCGCCGGTCAGTGTTGCCGAAACTCCGGTAATGGCTGACGCATCCGCGTAAAAAAATTCTTTGCTCATACACTAAAACTTTTGCTTCGTTGTCAGCACAGTGAACACTCTCTTTGACACTGCAACCTTGGGCTCTGTATTCTCTGTGCCAAATCATTTCACGGTGAGTTGTTACATTAATTACAGTGCTGCACCCAGGTCAAGAATGAATTCACGATGTTGTAATGTCTGTGCATCAATTGCATATTCGAAACGAACCACCATACTGTATGAAATCAAACAATGCAAACCGGCGCCGAATCCCGTGATGGTGCGATTGACACAAAATTGATCTCGCTGGTACCAAACGTTTCCAGCGTCGGCAAACAATGCCGCATATACTGCGTACCGAATCGTCCGGAACTGCTCGATAGGAATTTCCTCGAACCGAATGTACCGGGGCGAGATGATCGGAACATGCAACTCGACTGTCGCCATGGCCATATCGTCTCCCTCGAGGATCGTATTGTAATGGCCACGTATTTTATCGGCATAACCGATAAAAGCATGAGCGTAGTTGGGAACCGTCCCGCCATCTGCGACGGAACCGTATAACCGTCCGGCAAATCCTGCAAATTCTCCCGCAGTGATGAACCGCCGAAAATCCATTGTGTAGCGCTCATAGTCGACGACACCGCCGAACGTTCCGATTTTCGAAGCAACCAGGTTGAACGACGTGCCGTAGCGCGGATACTCTATCAAGTCGCGCGTATCATATCGGTATCCGAGCGATAGAGCGGGAAACCGATCTGTTCCATCTGCGGACATCGTCCGTCCGGCACGGTTGTTGGTCACCGACAACTGCGCGTATTCGGCAGTGACGTAGACACGGCTATACAATGTGAGCCGCTTTCCGATAGTAACATCGAGACTGAAGCGTTCTTCATCAAAATTACTTCCCGTCCCCTGCGACACGATGCTCTTGTTGCGCGTCTCTGCATATTGAACTTGCGCGCTTAAATATACATTCATATCTCTTACAAACAAGGGATTGATGTACATAAGAGATGCAAATGGATTATAGCCGATCACACCTTGACCGTACAGCTGTACATTAATGCCGCCGACGTTGGTATGCGCAACACCCAGGCCATAGTAAAGCTTTGACCAGGAATGATCCGTCAGACCCGCAATCGGATAAGGGTAAAAGAACCAACGCTCGTTAACCGTGACAATCAGGTCCGCAAGACTGTCGGTCGGCACAACCAGGATATCGACCTTGTTGAAAAGCTGCAGACTGTAGATGCGATTGATGTCATAGTCCAGCGCTTCGTGTGTCAGGAGAACACCTTCCTTCAGGGACATTTCATTCAGGATGATATGCTCTTTTGTAACTTCATTGCCGGTGCAGAAAATGCTCCGGACATGGAGCGTCGAATCGGGAAAGTCATAGCGATGCGACAGACTATCGGAGTCGGCAACGCAATACACCTGAACGGCAACGAGTAATAACAGCAGCGCCCACAATTTCATCATACGGTTTCGTACGATTCCAGTGGCGGGCAGGAGCAGAGAATATTTTTGTCACCGTACGTGTTATTCACTCTCGCCACCGGCACCCAGAATTTGTTCTGTTCCACCGCCGGCAGCGGGAAGATCGCTTCGTGGCGCGAATACGGATGAGTCCAGGTATCGCTCAACGCTTCCGAAGCAGTGTGCGGTGCATTCTTCAAAACATTGTCCGTCCTATCCGCGGCACCTTGCGTTATGGCCTGCATCTCCTTTCGGATGTGAATCAGAGCATCAGCAAAACGGTCAAGTTCTCCCTTGGGTTCGCTTTCCGTCGGTTCAATCATGAGTGTGTCATGCACGGGAAAAGAAACCGTCGGCGCATGGAATCCATAATCCATCAATCGCTTCGAGATGTCCTCCACTTCCACGCCACACTCTGTCTTGAATTGCTTCATCGACAGGATGAACTCGTGAGCGACGCGTCCGTTTGCGCCGGTGTAGAGTACCGGAAAGTGCGGTTCGAGTTTTGACTTCAGATAGTTCGCATTCAAAATTGCGTAGCGCGTTGCATCGGTCAATCCTTCCCCACCCATCATCGCAATGTATGCGTAGGAAATCAGCATCACATTGGCACTCGACCAAGGTGCAGATGCAACAGCATGAATGGCTTTCGCCCCCCCGGTCTTGACCAGCGGATGGCCGGGCAGATATGGTACAAGATTTTCCGCTACGCAGATAGGGCCCACTCCTGGACCGCCGCCGCCATGTGGAATCGCGAATGTTTTGTGCAAATTAATGTGACACACATCGGCACCGATTATCGCAGGGCTCGTGAGGCCGACCTGCGCATTCATGTTGGCGCCATCCATATACACAAGTCCGCCGTTTGCATGGATCAGTGCGCAGATGTCCTTGATTGCCTCCTCGAACACTCCGTGGGTCGATGGATACGTCACCATCAAAGCGGCCAGTGCGTCTTTATGCGCAGACGCTTTCGCCTGCAAGTCCGCCAAATCAATATTGCCATTGGCATCGCACTGCACCACAACCACTTTGAAGCCTGCCATCACGGCACTCGCCGGATTGGTGCCATGCGCCGACGATGGAATCAACACAACATTGCGCTGCGATTGATTGTGGTCCGCATGATACGCACGAATCACAAGCAATCCGGTATATTCTCCCTGAGCACCTGAATTCGGCTGAAGCGATGCGCCTGCAAAACCCGTGATCGCACAGAGTGCGTGTTCCAATTCCGCGAACACCTGCAGATATCCCTGTGCCTGATCGAGCGGTGCAAATGGGTGCAGCGACGAGAATTCCGGCCAACTGACGGCAAAGAGCTCGGTGGCAGCATTCAACTTCATCGTACAGGAACCGAGAGGAATCATTGAGTGGGTCATCGAGAGGTCTTTATTTTCCAGGCTCTTGATGTACCGCATCATGTCATTTTCCGAATGATGCCTGGAGAAAATCGGATGCGTTAAATAAGCGCTCTTGCGTGCAAAAGGCTCCGGTATGGGCGCTTTCGATCCATCCACAGCCTTTGTTACCACATCGGGAGATATTGCCTTGCCCGCATTCTTCGCAAAAATCTGAGCAAGTGCCAGAACATCATCTTGCGTCGCGGTCTCATCAAGAGCGACACCAAAATGTGTCGAATCGATATGCCGCAGATTGTAGCCGGCAGCGACTGTGTCTGCATGAATTGCCGCAACGGCCTGGGCAGCTTCGACGGTCAGTGTATCAAAAAAGCGCTGTGTTGTAATTTTGTATCCGAAGGATCGGAGAAGTTCGGCCAACGCAGAAGTATAACGATGAATGCGCACGGCGATGGATCGAATTCCCTCCGGCCCATGATAGACGCCGTACATGCCCGCCATGATAGCCAGAAGTGCTTGCGCCGTGCAAATATTTGAAGTCGCCTTTTCACGCCGGATGTGCTGCTCGCGCGTTTGCAGCGTCATGCGGAATGCCCGGTTGCCGCGCGCGTCGACGGACACTCCGATAATGCGTCCCGGCATCTGGCGGATGTATTCATTCTTTGTGGCAAAGAATGCCGCATGTGGTCCACCAAATCCCATCGGTACACCGAAGCGTTGCGAGTTGCCGACCACAATGTCCGCGCCGAATTCTCCCGGAGGCGTGAGCAGAGCAAGGCTCATCAAATCCGTCGCAACAATTGCGATCATTCCTGCGGCGTGTGCCAACTGCACGATCGAACGGTAGTCATGCACCGAACCGTCTTCTGCGGGATATTGCACCAATGCCGCAAAGAATGATTGATCGGCTGTCATTGACGCATGATCACCCACCACTATTTCGATACCAAGCGGCAACGCGCGCGCTTTCACAACATCGAGTGTTTGTATAAAGACTGTCTTTGAGACAAAGATGCGGTTCGCGGGCACAGTGCGACCTTTGTTGGCAATTCCGTACGCCATTGTCATTGCTTCTGCAGCGGCGGTACCTTCGTCCAGCAAGGAGGCATTCGCGATTTCCATTCCCGTCAAATCGCCGACCATCGTCTGATAGTTGAGAAGTGCTTCGAGTCGTCCCTGTGAGATTTCGGGTTGATACGGTGTATACTGCGTGTACCATCCGGGATTTTCGAACACATTGCGCAGGATAACGGATGGCGTGTGGCAGCCATAGTATCCCTGGCCGATGTACGATTTCATCACACGGTTTTTGGATGCAATGTTCCGCAGCTGCCGGAGCAATGCTGCTTCTGTCAGCGGCGTTCCAAGATTCAGCGCTGTCTTTCGACGTATGCCCTGCGGCACCGTCTGGTCAATAAGTTGATCGAGGGAATTGACACCAATGACAGCAAGCATCGCCTTCAATTCTTCACCGCGCGGGCCGATGTGCCTGCGCTGAAATTCACGTGTATCGCAGATTGACATAAGAGTCTTGTTGTTTTTGAGTGATTAGATTATTGCGTATGATGCTTCCAGGCAAACAAGCGACATAGCATCATCAGCGATTAAAGAGTGGATCGCAGATTAAACAGATTCCTCAGATTGCGCAGATTATGCACTTATTTCAATCAGCGTAACCTGCGTAATCCCATAATCGTGATCAATCTGCGATACTGGACATGGCCTGCGCCGCCGCCGCTTGTTCCGCTTCTTTTTTATTTTTTCCCATTCCCCGCCCGATCAACTCTTCGCCAAAATATGCTTCGGCGGTAAAAATGCGATCGTGATCCGGCCCTTCTTCGTTGACGATGAGATAGCGGGGGATTCCCTTGCCATGAGACTGCCCGTATTCCAACAGCGCACTCTTGTAATTCTCGCTTGGCGTCTGCATGAAGCCATTCTCCATCGCTTCTGCAAGATGTTGATGAATAAACTTCCGCACTGGTTCCAACCCGCGGTCCAAGTACATCGCCGCCAGAAGCGCTTCAAACGCATCAGCGAGCATGGTATCGCATCCTTTGTCCATTGCCTGCGAGGCACTGTTGCTGGTAATGAGAAACTCTTTGAGATGAATGGCCGCGGCAAAATTGGCAAGCGCTTTTCTGTTCACGAGACGGGAGCGTAGCACCGTCAACTCGCCCTCTTCGGCATCTGGAAATTTTTCAAGGAGATACTCCGCCACAAGTACGCTGAGAATGGCATCGCCAAAAAACTCAAGCCGCTCATTCGATTGCAGCCCGGCATGTCCGGTGAATTGGAGGTATGAACGATGGAGCAGCGCCTGTACGAAAAGCGCCTTGTGACGGATCCGGTAGTGCATGGACCGCTCAAGGCGCTCAAGGTCTGTCTTGGCTGAAAGAGCAGTATAGGCACGTGTTGTATCAGATGAGCCGTTGCGAAACAGCCGCGCGACCCATCCGAATAGAACATTCATGCTGCTACCCGTATCAGCGTTCCTAGTACTTCTTAAAGAGAAGTGTTGCATTGTGACCACCGAACCCGAATGTGTTGCTCAACGCGACATTCACTGTTTTCTCGATCGCTTGGTTCGGCACATAGAACAGATCACAGTCCGGATCCGGCGTTTCATAATTGATCGTTGGGTGGATCTTTCCCGAGATGATAGTTTTCACCGCCGCGATCGCTTCGACGGCACCCGCCGCGCCGAGTAAGTGTCCCACCATCGATTTTGTGGAATTGATGGCAAGTTTTTTTGCATGTTCGCCAAAGACCGCCTTGATCGCGGCAGTTTCATTGCGGTCATTCGGAGGCGTCGACGTTCCGTGCGCATTAATGTAATCCACATCTTCCGGCTTCAGTCCGGCATCACGAATTGCCAGTTTCATCGAACGCTGCGCGCCTTCTCCATTCGGAGCAGGATCGGTAATATGATGTGCATCCGCTGTAAACCCGATACCACCGAGTTCTGCATAGATGCGGGCTCCGCGCTTCAGTGCGTGGCCCAGCTCTTCAATCACAAGTGCTCCACTGCCTTCACCCATCACAAATCCATCGCGATCCTTGTCGAATGGGCGGCTTGCTTTTTCCGGGGCATCGTTGCGTGTTGAAAGTGCGCGCAGTGCATTAAACCCGCCGACGCCCATCGGACAAATCGGCGCTTCCGCACCGCCAGTCACCATAACATCCGCATCACCGCGCTGGATCAGAATAAATGCATCACCAATGGCATGAGATGCCGTCGCACAGGCAGATGTTGTCGCGTAATTTGGCCCCTTCATACCGTACTTTATCGAAATGCGTCCGGCCGCTATATCGGCGATCAACATGGGGATGAAGAACGGGCTGATACGATGCGGCCCCTTTGTTTCGAACAGCGACTCTTGCTGGCGGTGGTACGTCCACATCCCGCCGATACCGGATCCGAAGATGACGCCCATGCGTTCGCCGTCTTCCTTGGCGAGATCAAGTCCAGAATCTTTCACTGCCTGATCCGCTGCTGCCAGTGCGTATTGCGTAAACGGATCCACGCGCTGCGACGTTTTGCGATCCATGTAATTCAGCGGATCGAACCCTTTCAACTGAGCAGCAAAGCGGGTTTCATAGATTGATACATCGAAATACGTGATCGGGCCGACACCGCTGACGCCCGCCAATAGATTGTTCCAGAAGTCGTCCACTGTCAAACCAACCGGCGTCACCGCCCCCATTCCCGTGATGACAACCCGCCTTGTCTGTCCGTTGAATGCCATGCTGCACTATCCCCTTATGATACTTTTGAAGAAATGAAAGTGATCGCATCGCCGACGGTTGTGATCTTTTCCGCATCCTCATCAGAGATCTGCAGGTTAAATGCTTTTTCGAACTCCATGACCAGTTCCACGGTGTCCAATGAATCCGCGCCAAGGTCGTTGGTGAACGATGCAGCCGGTGTAATCTGGGCTTCATCAACACCAAGTTTGTTTACGATGATTTCCTTCACTTTTGCGGAAACATCCATTGTCGTATCTCCTATAATGGTGAGTTGTTTATTATGATAGTGATATTATGAATTTACATCGCCATGCCGCCGTCGACGCATAGGACCTGTCCGGTCATATAGCTGGCATCGTCGGAAGCGAGAAAACAGACCACTGAGGCAATTTCTTCCGGTTTTGACGTTCGTTTCAGTGGAATGAGTGATAAGATAGCTTCTTTTTGCTTCTCATTCAACTTTTCAGTCATGTCCGTATCGACAAATCCGGGAGCCACGGCGTTGACTTGGATGTTGCGAGACGCCAGTTCTTTCGCCAACGACTTAGTCAAGCCGATAACACCCGCTTTGGAGGCAACATAATTTGCCTGCCCGGCATTCCCGATAATCCCCACAATAGACGAAATATTGATGATTTTGCCCTGTTGCTGACCCATCATTTGCCTGCAAACGGCTTTTGAATAGTTGAACACACTTTTTAGGTTTCCGGCAATCACCGCATCCCAGTCCTGCTCGGACATGCGCATCAGGAGGCCGTCTTTTGTGATGCCGGCATTATTTACCAAAATGTCAATTCTGCCGAATTCCTTGATGACATCCTGGGCGATCTCCTGCGCCTGGTTGAAATCCGCTGCGTCGGACTGATAGCAGACGGCCTTTCTCCCTTTCGCCAGCAGTTCCTGAACCAATGCCTCGGCAGATTCAGTACTGCTGCGGTACGTGAATGCAATGTCGGCTCCTTCGTCTGCCAGCGCAAGAGCGATCGAACGCCCGATACCGCGCGATGCTCCGGTCACCAGAGCGATTTTTTGAGCAAACTTATTTCCCATGGATTGGCTCACTGTCTCGTTGAACATTGATGGTTTCGCGGACGACAAACATAGGCCGATGTTTGCTTTCGTCATAGATGCGTCCGACATATTCTCCCAGAATTCCGACCGTAATGAGTTGCACGCCGCCGATGAATAGCAGAATAATGATGAGAGTTGTGAAACCGGGAACTCTCGGCGTTGTAAAAAAGAGGTACAGATAGAAAAGAATTCCAATGAAGCTGAAGAACGAGACGATGAAGCCGATCGCGGTGGCGATTTTCAACGGTGCCGTCGAGAAGGAAAGCAATCCGTCGAAGGCAAGTTTCATCAATTTCGCCAGTGAATATTTTGAGTCGCCGGCGAATCGCGCGTCGCGGTTGTAAGGCAATCCGGTCTGGCGGAAGCCGACCCAGCTCCGCAGGCCGCGGACAAATCGATTCCGCTCCGGCATCCGGTTGATGACGGCAACCACACGGCGATCCATCAATCCGAAGTCGCCCGAATCCAGAGGAATGTCGATGTCGGCCAGAGCATGAAGCGCCCGATAGAACATTTTGTACGCCGTGCGTTTGAAAATATTTTCCTTGCGCTCCGCGCGCACCGCGTACACAACTTCGTATCCCTCGCGCCACTTCTGAACAAAATCGGGGATCAATTCCGGCGGATCCTGCAGATCGCCGTCCATGACCATCACCGCATCACCGGTTGCATAGGTTAATCCCGCCGCCACAGCAGTTTGATGACCGAAGTTGCGCGAAAAGTCGATCACACAGAGATTGGTATTGGTCGCGGCATGCTGAAGAAGAAGCTCCAGCGTTTTGTCGCGGCTACCGTCGTTCACAAACACAATCTGGTACCGTTTGGTAATTCTGGAAAGGACGGCCACCAGTCGTTCCACCAGCGGGTCCAGCGTTTCCTGTTCGTTGAAAACCGGTATGACAACGGAAATTTCCGGCAGCCTTGAAACAGCCTTCTTCGGTGTCTTTGTCGTTTTCATGTGTTCTTCCGGAATGCGCCCATGACGGACGTCCCGACAAACCGACGGCTCATCATCGCGGTTTCACAGTGCATCACCATTATTAATGCATCATCGTTACAGAACTGTCGTTCCTTTGACTCCCGTGTTGCACGTAAGTGCGTCCATGGCACTAGAATAGGCTTTCAGCTGCTATTTCAAAATAGACAGAAGGCAATTTCTAAGGCAATCCCGCTTCTGAAAAGACCAGGTCACTCATAGGGCAATTTTTTGAAATACCAATAGACCGAACCGGCGATCTGGCGTCACAAATTCCCGGACCACTTTGAACTGCGCCGGGCGGCTGAGGAAATAATCATATTGAACCATCTTTGGATTCCATTCGGGGCGGAACGAATAATGGGAATCCCAGAAAATGTACGAACCAACCGGAGCCTTGGTGACTGTTTCGGAATCAATGGATGCAGAACCATGGGCGAATCTGTTCCCGCTCTTGCCGTAGAAATAGAAAAAAAGATCGTGATTTGCCAACACCGGTGTGTTTTCAATGTGCTGGGTTTTTGCCCATTCTGCTGATGCCTTTATCTGCATGTCTTCTGCCGACATCCGGAGCGGCTTCACAACGATGAACGCAAACACAATGGCTGCCGATAAAACGAACAGAAACATTAGACGGCTGCTGCGGATAGTCATTACGGCAAGAACCGTGACCGTGGCAAGCAACAAGGGAACGGCATCCCGCACGTCGGGAGAAAGAACAACGTTATTGTGTTCGAATGTGGCCCAGATCCCAACTGCCAGTACGAAAGGCACGAGCGCAAACAGTAGACTCGCTCGTTTTTCCATCTTCACGATCTTTTCCGCTGCAAGGGCGCCCATCACTGCAAAGACAGGGGCAATGACGATCAAATAACGTAAATTGCCTCCCGTCGAAGCACCAACGGACAGGCTTTGCGTGTTGAAAAGACAATGCAGAAGAAAATATACAGTCGATGGAATAATCAAAAAGTAATTCGCCTTTTCTTGTTTGATCAATACCAGAGCCACATACGCGATCAACAATGTCAGTGCCAGAAGCCCGAAAATGGTCGGCGACATCAGAAAGTAATGTTCGAATCCTTGCTTTGGATAGTTCCCTTCATACACGGTGCCGGTCTTCACGGTCGAGGTGTAAAGGGAGAGAATATCACCGGTGGCCAGATAACCCGCGAAATTTGTGAGAAGCGGAAACACGGCAGCCATTGCCACAGCAAGGAAATCGCGCTTGACTAGAAGATAGAGAGCATAAATAGCCAGGAGCACAAAAAATTCTTGGCGAACCATCGTCGCATACGACAATAATCCGGATGCAAAGATTTTCTTGCCATCGAAATGACAATAGAGCGCTGCAATGAGGAGCAGCGCGGAGATTGGTTCTGAATAGGTACGGAACGACAACTGCAGCCACATCGGTTGCAAGGCAAGGAGTGCAAATGCAAAAAGCGGATTTGTGACACCAAGCTTCTGCGCCGTTTTGTACGCAACGGCGCAGGCAAGGGCAGAGATCATGCAGTTCATCACGAGCACGGCAGCATGTCCGCCGAGCACCGGTAGCACGTAGAGCAGTTTGAATCCCGGTTTGGCCCAATTGCCGAGAATCACTTTCGGATCGCTCCAGAAATTCAGCATGTTCAAATAATGCGAAATCTCGTCATGCTGATAGAAACCATCCGAGAAAAAGGAATAAACGAAATACACCGCTGCCGTTGCAACCGTCAACATCCACAACTGCTGTTCCGTCAAATTCAGGCGGTATGTGTTTTGTTTTTTACTTCGTTCCTTCTGCGACATAGCGATTCCGAAGGGTGAGGAGTTCTCCATACCCTTCTTTTCCCAAAATATATTCGAGTTCATCCCTGCATGAGTCGATCAACGGAGCGGTGTGTGTATCAACGATGGAGCAGCAGCGGGTGATCCCTTGTTGATAGTCGTCGAATGTCAGCACACCGCCGCACACCACAATCGGAAACGCGATGCAATAAAACGGCTTGTAGGTCCACGCGCCGGCGCCCGATTCATCTCCGTACACCTGGACACTGCACCGACCGTCAATCTGGCGGAAGACGCATTTATCATTATGCGTTTGCGTTCCAACGGTCTTTCCGGAGGCGAAATCCAGGTCATCAATCACTTCCGTCTCAAACCAATGAGCATTATCTTTCGTCTGCGTGTCATCCATGTACTGCTTGATGGCTTCTTTGTGTTCCAGAATGACATCCCGCTCTTTGATGTCGACAAAGACGCCGGAGGCGCAGCAACTTGTTTCGCAAGCAAAAGGACCGTGGCTCTTTGCAAATCCTTTCGTAAACAACGCAGGATCAATTATATACTTTCCGACACGCATCTCGTTCATGATTATGCCGCCCCTAGAAATGCACGCACATCTGTAGCGTTGTCAACACCACGCGTCTTAATTGAGGCCACACAACGCTTCGCCAGCCCCTGCAACACTTTGCCCGGACCGATTTCTATGAATGTTGTCGCGCCGGCGGCCGCCATCGCAACGACAGACTCCTCCCACCGTACGGGGCAGGTCAACTGCTCCACGAGGAGCGAGCGGATCTCGCTCGCATTCTGCACCGGTTTACCGGTGACATTCGCGTACACGGGCACCATCGCGTCTCGCACGGCAGCCGACTGCAAAGCCTGTTCCAATCCTGCGCGAGCCGATTGCATCAACGGCGAGTGGAATGCACCGCTCACGACGAGTTCTTTCACCAGCTTGGCCCCGCGTGATTTTGCCAGCTCCATCGCCTTGCGCACACCCGTCACAGAACCGGAGATTACAATTTGTCCCGGCGAATTGAAATTGGCCGGCTGCACAATTCCCTCCGCCGATGCGGCAGCGCAAATCTCCGTCACCGTCTGCGGATCCAGTCCGATCACAGCAGCCATTGTTCCGGGATTTTCCGTTCCGGCACGCTGCATCAATTCTCCACGCAGGCGCACCAGCTTCAATCCTTCTTCAAAGCTCAACGCACCGGCCGCCACGAGCGCCGAGTACTCTCCAAGCGAGTGGCCGGCAAACATTGCTGCATCATTTTTCTTCACGCACATCCAGACGGCGAGACTATGAAGAAAAATCGCCGGTTGGGTGTTTTTCGTCTGTTTGAGTTCTTCTTCCGGTCCAACAAAACAAATCCGTGAAAGCGGTACACCAAGAATTACGTCCGCCTTTTGAAACAGTTCCCGGGCTTCTGCGAATTCTCCGGAGAGGTCTTTTCCCATACCGACATATTGGGATCCCTGGCCGGGAAAAACATATGCTATGGACATCGTTCGCTTCCTTCGTCGCGTTATGGCTTCTTGTAACTACCCAGCATTCTGGTGACGTTACACTCTGTGTCCTTTGTGTTCTCTGCGGTCAATTCTTGCCATTGAGAAATTAAGACCCTTTTTCTGTTGGAGGATCAATTCCCCACTTCACGAGAATCGCTCCCCAGGTATATCCGGCACCAAAACTGGCTAGCACAAGATTCTGACCTTTTTTGATCTTTCCCTGCTGCCACCATTCCGACAGACAGAGCGGAATTGTCGCCGCCGTCGTGTTGCCGAAGCGATCAATGTTGATCATAACTTTCGACTTGTCGAGCTCCATCCGCTTGGCACAGGCATCGATAATCCGCAAATTGGCCTGATGGGGGACCAGCCAATCCACGTCATTGCCGGTCAAATTGTTGCGCTGCATAATTTCGCACGAAACATCGGCCATGCCGATTACTGCCACCTTGAACACCGCTTTGCCGTCCTGGTAGAGGTAGTGCATCTTTTTATCGACCGTTTCGTGCGATGGAGGGTTTAAGCTGCCGCCGCCCGTCATATTCAAATGGTTCGCACCGCTGCCATCCGAGTAGAGACGATGATCGATGATGCCGACACCTTCTTCTGTGGTTGGCTCCAAAATAACCGCCGCGGCCGCATCGCCGAAGAGTATACAGGTGTTGCGGTCCGTGTAGTCGGTAATCGAGCTCATCTTATCGGCACCGATCACGGCAACTTTTTTGTAGCGTCCGCCTTCGATGAATTGCGCACCGACAACAAGGGCGTAGATAAATCCAGCACACGCCGCGCTGACATCAAAGCAGAAGGCGTTCTTTGCACCGGCCTTTTGCTGCACAAGACAGGAGGTCGACGGGAAGAACATATCTGGCGTCACCGTCGCGACAATAATGAGATCGAGTTCCGAGGCATCCATGCCCCGGTTGGCAAGCGCTGCGAGCAACGCACCCGCGGCCATCTCCGACGTTCCACCGTGCTCCAGAATATGCCGCTCGGAAATTCCCGTGCGTGAACGGATCCATTCATCAGATGTGTTCACCAGTTTTTCTAGGTCTGCGTTTGAGAGGATCTTTTCCGGCACAAAGTGTCCCACCGCAGAAATGTATGCGTGCGTTGTTGCCATTTAGTGTTGTTGTTCCCGTAATGTTTGTTCGATATGTGTATTGATCTTCTTCTGCACCATCTCTTCCGCCCGCAGGATCATGTTGGCAATGGCTTTCGGCGTCGATCGGCCGTGGCCGATAATCGTCACGCCATTCACGCCCAGCAAAGGAACGCCGCCATATTCCTGATAATCGAAATCTTTGAAGATCTTTCGCAGGGGATTGCGCAGGAGCGCCATGAGAAGTTTTTGGAAGACGCCCCGGTCTGCGTATTCTTTGAATTTTGTTTTGAGAAATGAAGGAACGCTCTCGCCGAATTTTAGCAGCACGTTACCGAGAAATCCGTCGCACACGACAACATCCGCCTTGCCCTTCAGAATATCTCTGCCTTCAATATTGCCGATGAAGTTGACAACTCCCTGTCGCTGCGTGAAGAGCTTATAGGCTTCTTTCGTTCGCTCATCACCCTTCGATTCTTCTTCACCGACATTCAACAGTCCGACACGCGGATTTTTCTTTCCAAGAATGTACTCGGAAAAAATGCTTGCCATCACGCCGAACTCGTACAAGAAATGGGGTTTGCTGTCCGTAACAGCCCCCGCATCGGCGATGAGTACATAGCCGATTGCTGAAGGGAACAGTGTACCTATCGTGGGACGGCTGACTCCCGGAATTCTGCCTAGCAGCAGTGTCGAGGCCGCCGTGACTGCACCGGTATTTCCGGCGCTGACAAAGGCATCGGCCTTCTTCTCTTTGTGAAGCGTCATGCCGACCATGAGCGACGAGTCGGGCTTTTGCTTCAATGCAACAACAGGAGAATCGTGCATTGTCACCACGCTGGGGGCGTGAACAACGGAAAGCGACAGTCCTGACGCATCAAGAAGGGTAAGTTCCTTCTCGATCGCCGGTTTATCACCAACCAGAATCACATCAAAACGATTGTTGGTGCGACGTAGTACTTCGACAGTCCCCCGCACTTCGTTCGCAGGGGCAAAATCACCCCCCATCGCGTCCACAACAATTCGGATTTTCTCCGACGAGTGGTCCACAACATTAGGTGGCTGCATGTTCGGGTGTGATTAGCCTTCTTTGGGTATGAAGATCGACCGGCCGTTGTAATAGCCGCAGTTAGGGCATGCGCGGTGGAGAAGCTTCTGCTCTCTACATTGCGGGCATTCTGCAGTGGATGGGACCGTCGCTTTATAGTGGGTTCTGCGTTTGCGACCGCGGGTTTTGGAAAGTCGGCGTTTGGGATTCGGCATAGTGTAATTCCTTCAAAAAAAATTAATTCTTTCTCAACGATTCAAATATATCTCCGAGCCTGTTCCATCTCGGATCTATTTCCTTCGGGCGGCAATCGCACTGACCGAAACGCATCATATTCAAATTTTTGCCACAACTGAGGCAAAGCCCCGCACAATCCTCTTTGCAGACCACCTTCAAGGGAATCGCCAGCAGCAAGCACTCTTTGACGTCGTCCGAAAGATCGATAACATTGTCGCTACGTCCGAGTACGTGGATGTCTTCCTCAGACATTTCCGACGATTCCGTCTCATTCCACACATACACCGAACGCAACTTTGGCCGAAGCGTTGTTTCAAATTCCTCGAGACAACGGTCACATCGGAATTTGCCTTTTGCTTCGATTATTGCGGAAAGAACCAGTTGACTGCTATTCTTTTCCAGCGAAACGCTTACAAAAACTGTATCGAAAAAAGGCTGTTCCAGACCCAATTCGGACGGGCTACTTGTCAGCTCGTACTGCTTCACCCCCTCCGGGAGGTTCGATATATTAATTTTCATGAACTGTGGCCGAACATGCCAAAAAAGTAAAGTAAGATAGCTAATTCATGCCAAAGAGTCAAGATTTTTTGGCATTCCAAACTGGAGTTCGCACGGCAAAAACAGCGAAACCGCAATGTTATCGCTGATTTTTGAAGGAAGTAAAGAGTATCTCACGCCGTTGTTTCAGTTCTTTGTTGAATAATTCCGTGCCCCGGCCTGATCTTGGACGCCATTCTTGGCAGGAATCGACCAATGCCTGGATGACCTGCCAATGATGGACAAAAAGCCTGCCGTGCAGCTTTTTTACCGCTTCCGTCTGTCCGGCCGACAGGGGTGCTGGAGCGAATGCCTTGGTCACCTGTGACGAATCTACGCGAATCGAGTCCAATTCACTATACGAGAAGATTTGATACAGTTGCTTCTCTGTCCACCGATATTGCCCCCGCAAGGCCTGCCGGAAATCTGCTGATCCGGAAAATTTCCGTCCCGAGAGTTTGACCAGCGGCTGTGCTGGAATTCCTTCATTCTCCAGCGCCTGCACGACATCTCGCGTGACGCTATACGGTACGAGATGTACAACTTTCTGCTCAAAAACGTTCTGCACAATAAACAACGCCACAAATGAAATTGAACACGCGGCCACCGGGGCCGTTATCCAACCGACTGCAATTCTTCCCAAGACATGGTAATTAATGCCCCTACCTCTCTTTGCAAATCCAACTCCAATCACGGCACCGATCACTACCTGCGTGCTGGAGAGCGGCACCAGCGGAATTGCAGGCAGGCCGTGTCCGATGAGCCAAGCCTCCAGCCCCTCGGAAGCGAACAAAAATAGCACGAGTGATTCAGCAACGACGACAATCAGTCCTGCCAAAGGAGTGATTTTGAAAAGCTGATCACTTACCGTTACCATCACTTTATAGCTATAGGTAAAAATTCCGATCGTAATCGCGATGCCGCCGATCAAAAATAGTTGCTGTGTTCCGGAAAAAGAAAAAAGATGAAATACATCGATGTTTTCGAAGGGGGATGCGGCAACAAACATCCCCATAACATTGCCAATATTGTTGGCGCCCAATGTATACGACGCAAATGCGCCGGCCACTAGCAATCCGATGCGTGTGTAGGCATCCATATGGAGGATATGCATCCTGGAGCGGCGGACGACCATCGTTATCGCTTGATAGAGAACATAGGCAAAGGCTGCCGATAGAAGGGGACAGACGACCCAAGTAGAAATAATCTTGGAAAGGGACGCCATGTCCGTCGGAGAACCTGTGAACAGGTTCCAGCCCACAATTCCGCCGACGACCGCTTGCGAGGTGGAAACAGGAAGCTTTAGGCCGGTCATCCACGTTACAGCAAGTGCCACGGCAAGTGCAACGGTAAAGCAACCGGCAAGTTCATTCACAGCACCGAGCTCATTCAACGTGCGCGACGCCCCCGCACCGCTGAACACCGCACCCAGAGTGACAAAAATCCCCGCGACGGTTGCGGCAACCCTGAATTTGATCATACGAGACACAACTGCGGTACCAAACACATTGACAGCGTGATTGGCACCAAGCGACCAGCCGAGAAAAACACCAGTACTAATGAAAAGCCAGATCATGAAGTTCCTCGCCTACAAGTGACGCTTGATTGCTGCAATCGCGAGGCGGTCGCATACATCTTCTGCTTCGTCGGCAATCTCTTCAATATGATAGATAAAATACCGCACGTGAATTTTTCTGCTCAGGTCGATATCTTTGCTGAACACCAGACGTTTAATTTTATCACCGATGGAATCTGATTCGTTTTCATAAAACATGACTTTATTGATATGGTCACGCACTTTTTCCAATTCGCGGAAATAGGCGCGGATGGCCAGCACCATGGATTCCACAGCAGCGGTGGTGGAATCTGCCAGATCCATAAACATCGGTTTGAGATCTTCAAGGATTTCCGGCGTTTCCACCTGGAATTGCGTCAACGTCTCGGTGAGGCGATTCATAACTTTATCGCTGCTCTCCAGCAGGCCGAGCACATCGCCCCGGAATTCAGGAATCAATGTTTCCAAATAGAGCCGTGTTTCGATCGAACGGCGCAAAGAATCGGCCCGGCTTTCCATCTGATCGATCAAGACGACATGTTCCTCGAATTGATCATGCTGCCCTTTCAGGTAGTATTTCATGCCTTCCTTAAAAAGAAGCGCTCCACGAACGACGATATCCAGATATTCGTCGATTTGGAGTTCCAATTCCCGTGTTCTTCGCAGCAAGAGATCCATAACAACGCCTTTCAGCTTTTCAAAAGAAATGATTTGAAAGATAACAATAATTTCACAATTATGTATCGTTCAAATCGATATTTCTCATACGAAGGAGACTTATGCGTACACTCGGCTCGATGGTGCTTCTCTCGATCTTCATGGGCACATTCATATTGGCGGACGCTCAAACCGATCCTGCGCTTCTTGTTGTTGTGCCGGAGAGCGACACGAGCGCTGCGGCTGCAACACAACGCGTTTCGGGATCCACCGTTCCCGGAGCAAAAGTCACGCTCAATGGCCGGGAGGTCCGGGTATATCCGACCGGTGCCTTTGGAGGCGTTGTAGATGTTCCCGCAGGAATGTCAACGCTGGTTATTGCGGCAACGCTGCCGGATGGAAAGAGAACCGAACAATCATTTATTCTTAACCGCCCTCTCCCTTCGTCTCCCTCACCCATCGATCCGCTGACTATTGAGACGCAGGGCATGGAACCATCCCAGAACCGATGGCTCGGCATGGGCGATGTGCTCGAAGTGAAATTCAAAGGGAGTCCGGGATTCGAAGCATGGTTCGACATCGAGGGAATAGAATCGGGCATACCAATGATTGAAGCGGCACCCGCAACAAGCGGACAGGCTAGCGGTCTTTATGTTGGCCGGTATGCTGTCAAGCAAACAGATGAAACCCGTGACGCCCATATCGCGTTCCATTTGAAGAAAAGCTTCTTCAACCGGGAAAAGGCTGTGTCGAAAGCAAAGGTTTCTATTCTGCCGGGAGAACTTCCACGCGTGGGAGAAACCACCGGAAGGCATCCGTATCTGAATGCAGGGCTCGGTACCGATCGGCTGGGCGGCGCAAAACTGGGATTTCTCCAGAGCGGCATACGGATCTTGATTTCAGGAAAGGTCGGCAACATGTACCAGGTGGAGCTTGCAGAGGGAAAAAAAGCATGGATCGATCAGGATTTTGTGTCCCTTCTGCCAGTGGGCACTGCGAGTCCACAGTCACTGGTCGGATCAATCTCCGCCATAGGTTCCGACACAGCAGACGTCATTTCCGTTGCGCTGGATCAAAGACTTCCCTTTGTGTGCGAACAGACCATCGATCCACTGGGACTGATAATTGATATCTTCGGCGCAACATCCAACACAAATTGGATAACACGCTACCTGTCGGCTGCCGGCATCAAGAGCATTACATGGACGCAGGTGGGCGCAGCGCAGTATCGACTGACAATTCTCTCAACGCTGAAACAACACTGGGGCTACGATGTTCGGTATGTGAATGGTAGCTCATTGCAGATTACCCTTCGCCGCCCGCCGGTCCTCGCAGCCACCGGCTCGCCGCTGAAAGGGCTTGTCATCGGCGTTGATGCGGGACACGGCGGTGAGAACAACGGCGCCCTTGGTTCCACCGGAATAAAAGAAAAGGATATGAATCTCTCGATCACACAATCACTGGATTCGATTCTTCGGGCACGCGGAGCAAGGGTTGTCATAACACGCCGGAGCGATCCCGATGTCGGTATGGGCGCACGCCTCGATGCATTGCTTGCTGCAAACGTGCATCTTTTTGTCAGCGTCCATTGCAATTCCACCGGACTTACAAGCGATCCAACGCAAGTTCGCGGCACAAGCACGTACACACGCTATCCGGGATTTCAAACGCTTGCGACCGCACTCTATAAAAGAATGCTTGAATTGAATCTGGAGCAGTGGGGCATCACGAACAGTTTCAACTTCTCGTTGAATGGCCCGACGCAGTTTCCTAATGCGCTGGTAGAAACGGCATTCATGTCGAATCCGGAAGATGAAATGCTCCTGCTGGACCCCGCCTTTCGCCGGGATGCAGCCGTCAAGATAGCCGACGGCCTGGAGGATTTTCTGCATGCGACCGCAGAAAAATAATTTTGTATTTTCTCTACCACTTATCACCGAAATGAAAGTTCTATGAAAACAATAACCGCCGCACTCGCCCTTCTTTTGGGTGTGACGTCCCTTTTCGCCCAAGTCGAATTCCACAATGGAGCCGAATATTGTTCGCTGAAAAGAATGAAACGCGGAACGTCCATGCAGAAGATCTCCTCTGCAACATCCCCGGTGCATTCGTATGACGTACTGCGTTATTCATTGAATCTCGATCTCTACAAGAATTTTTTGAACCCGTTCCCGCATTCCTTCTCCGCAACAAACACCATCACGCTCCGGATTGACTCCGCGTCGTCCGGCATCAAGCTTCATGCCGTCAAGAGTTCTCTGGCCATTCAATCTGTAACGCTGGGGAACAAGACGCTGGCATTTAGTCAAGATCCGGTCTTCACCACTATTACGCTGGACACGCTGCACAATCCCGGAGATACTCTGGTTCTGAAAATCGCGTATCAGCACAACGATGTTACTGACAGCTCATTCAATGTCAGCAGCGACGGCATGGTGTTTACCGATGCGGAACCGGAAGGAGCCCGCAAGTGGTTCCCGTGCTGGGACTCTCCCGCCGACAAAGCGCTTCTGGATCTCACGGCAAAAGTTCCGGGGAGTGTTCTACTGGGTTCAAACGGGCGCCTTGCTGACTCGATCAAAAACGGCGACACCATTATCTATCACTGGGTAAGTCGCGATCCTATTTCCACCTATTTGGTGGTCATCTCCGCAAAGATCGGCTATAAACTCGATCTCGTGTACTGGCATCCACCAGCACATCAGCAGGACAGCGTTCCATTCCGGTTTTACTCAAACGCCGGGGAGAACAATTCCTACATTCGATCACGCATTGGAATGATGACGAGCAGATATTCCGAACTGTTCGGCGAACATCCCTTCGAAAAGAATGGATTTGCCACACTCAACGGACTCTTCTACTGGGGCGGCATGGAGAACCAAACACTTACCAGTCTCTGCGCCAATTGCTGGATAGAGAATCTTGTCTCTCATGAGTTTGCGCATCAGTGGTTCGGCGACATGATCACCTGCGCGACCTGGGCGGATGTTTGGCTCAATGAGGGCTTCGCCACCTATTGCGAATCGCTCTGGTACGAATATACTTCCGGCTATGCTGCATACAAATCAAGCATCGAGAGCGATGCAGCTACCTACATCGCCCAAAATCCAGGATGGGCGATCTATAATCCGCAGTGGGCTATTTCGACGCCCGATGTCAACACCTTATTCAACACAGCCATCACCTATGACAAAGGCGCCTGTGTGCTTCACATGCTTCGGTATGTTCTCGGCGATTCGACGTTCTTTGCGGCAATCAAAGCCTATGCAACAGACACGGCAAGCTTCCGGCTCAAGACCGCAACGACAAATGACTTCATCGCAAAAATCAACAGCGCGACAGGTCAGGATCTCAATTGGTTTTTCGATGAGTGGGTGAAGAAACCAAACTACCCGGTCTACGCCAATGAATTCTCCACCAATCCTGCACAAAAGTCAATTTCATTCCACGCAAGGCAGACGCAGAAGACTCCCCCGCTGTTTGAAATGCCCGTGGAACTGCGTGTCAGCTTCACCGATGGCCCGGATACCACTGTACGGTTTTTTCAATCCTCATTGGATCAGACAGTGCCCTTCTCATTCTCTCACATTCCGGCCAACGTCGTGTTTGATCCGAACAATCAGATCGTCCTGAAAAAAGCGACGACAACACAGGTCGCGGATGTGGCCAAAGATCTGTCTGTCCCGTTTTCTTTTGTGCTCGAGCAGAATTTTCCCAATCCATTTAACCCGAGCACATTGATACGGTTTCAGCTTCCCAAACGCATGGCGGTGGAATTGAGGCTGTATGACATCCTCGGCAACGAGTTGGGCGCGATTGTCTCCGGCATTCAAGACGCCGGTATGCACAACGTTGTTTGGAATGCCGGAAGGTACGCCAGCGGAACATATTTCTGTACGATGAAGGCTGGTTCTTTCGAAGAAACAAAGAGACTGGTGTTGCTGAAATAAGGAGGTGAAGAGGCCGCGCAGTCGGTAACTACTCAACCGCAGAAGTTACGGAAGTTGCCAAAGGAACGATCCGTGCCGGAGGAAATGGCGGATTTGATCCACGCTCATTCGTGATTTTCTCTCGACAGCTTCGTCTGAATTGAATGCATTGTGTGGCGTACAGATCACGTTCGGGTGTTGTAGCAGCGCCTTCACATGAACGGCCTGCGGCGACGACAATCCCGCGGGACTGCGCAAAGCGTTCGCCATCTCCGGCTCCGCGTCATAGACATCCAAGCCCACACCGCCGAGAATTCCATCTGCAAGAAGCTGCACAAGATCTGCCACTGGAGATTCTTCGCCACGTGCGATGTTCACAAAAACGCATCCTCGTTTTACACTGCACAGACTCTGTGTATTGAAATAACCGACATTCGTGTCGGTCAGATTCATGCATGAGATGATGGCGTCTGCGTCGGGGACGCCTTCCGCGAACGACACATAGGAAATGTTCGGCTTGTCCTGAACGATATCAACGGCATGTACTGTCATGCCGAGGGCATTCCCGATCGAGGCAACAATGCTGCCTATGCGGCCGACACCCACCACAAGGAGATTTTTGCCTTCGCACTCACGGCCGGTCAGTCCGTTGCGCTCGAAGCGCTGGAATTGCGTCATTTGCTGCGGGAGTTTGCGGAAGAGCGAGAGAAGAAGCATGACCGCATGCTCAGCGACGGCACGTGCAGAATATTCTTCGAGGTAACCGCACGGAACGGAACTATTCGTCATTGCACGAAAACGCTGCAGATGGTCATAGCCCATGCTGCGCGTCAGCACACCACGCAACGCCGGAGACCATGCGGCAGGGATGACCGACTGTGTTCGTATACTGATAACTGGAGCAGGCGGATGATCGTGGCTAGTTTCTTGAATGGTTTGTCGCGTACACTCGTACGCGATATCGCTGCCGAGAAACTTTCGGAGTGCTCGTTCTTCTTCTTCAAAGATTTCGTAGAAGTAAACGTCCATTGTTATCAGTAACTGATGTTACGCAGAGTCGAAAAACTTTGCCACCAAGGTACCAAGACTTTATAGAGAAAACTTCATTTTGCTAAGTCAACAAGTAAAGATGGTTGCTTTTCTTAGTGACTTTGTGGCGATATTATTGGCCTCTTGCGTAACATCAGTCAGTAAGTAAAATCCTGATCAATGTCGGCAAATAGAGGTGCATTTTTGTCTTTTGCAGAAACGACCGGATCATCCACATTCCACTCGATGCCGAGGGACGGATCATCGTAGCGGATCGAGCGCTCATCGGCCTTGCTGTACTGTGCAGTGCACTTGTAGTGAAACATTGCAACCTTAGACAGAACGGAAAAGCCATGGGCAAAGCCGTGCGGAAGCCAGAATTGAAAATGATTCTCTTCCGACAATTCTACAGCGAAGTACTTGCCGAATGTCGGCGAGCCAAATCGGATGTCCACAGCCACATCCAGCACCTTTCCCATCAGCACCTGACAGAGTTTCCCCTGTGCATTCTTCCCAATCTGATAATGGAGTCCGCGCACTGTTCCGCGCTGTGACTTCGAAATATTATCCTGCACAAAAGTATGCAATGCAAAGACCTCGGCATATTTCTGCAAGCTAAAGGATTCAAAAAAATAACCGCGGTCATCGGCAAAGACGTCCGGCGTGATGAGGAGAAGGCCTTCAAGCGGCGTTGTCTGGATACGCATTATTCTTCCTGGAGGATTCTTTCAAGGTATGAACGATAGAGTGATTTCGGCAGCGCCGTCACCACTTCCACAAATTGGCCGCGTGAGATAAATTTTTGATAATACGCTATCTCCTCCAGACAGGCAACCTTGAGTCCCTGCCGGTCTTCAATGACACCGAAGAAGGTTGACGCCTGCAGCAGTGCTTCCGGCGTACCGGTGTCCAGCCAGGCAATGCCGCGACCGATTTTTTCGACCTGCAGCTTGCCTCGCTGTAGATATTCCCTGTTGACGTCGGTAATTTCCAGCTCGCCGCGCTGCGAGGGCTTCAGCACTTTGGAAATAGCAACGACCTGATTATCATAAATATACAGCCCGGGAACGGCAAAGTGTGATTTCGGCTGAGTCGGTTTCTCTTCTATCGACACGGCTTTTCCTGCGGGATTGAATTCGACAATACCGTACCGCTCGGGATCGTTGACGCGATAACCGAATATCGTTGCTCCTTCCGTTTGCTGCAGCGCCCGATAGAAAAATGCCAGGTTGCCATAGAAAATATTGTCGCCAAGAATTAGCGTCACGCTATCGTTGCCGATGAACTTCTCACCTAGAATGAAGGATTCTGCGATTCCGTTCGGAGCCGCCTGCACCGCATATTCAATCGTCAAACCAAGATGCTTCCCATCGCCAAAGAGTCTCTTATACCAGGGAATAGTTTCTTCGTTGGAGATGATGAGAATCTCGCGGATGCCGCCGAGCATGAGAATTGAGAGCGGGAAGTAAATCAACGGCTTGTCATAGATCAGTGCAAGCTGCTTGCTGTAGATTTTTGTGATCGGATAGAGGCGCGATCCCGAGCCGCCCGCAAGAACAATGCCTTTCATATGATCTGATCCTTCCTAACGCGGCATAGCCGCAACCAAATGAATGGATCGCAGATTACACAGATTAATCGATTGCGCAGATGTATATATCAGAAGATAATATTCTGCGTTAATCTGCGTAATCAGCGTTCCTTTTACTTTTAAAATTCTTACGTATCTACTCGACTAATTCGAAAAGGGGCGAAATGCGGGAAAACACGGCCTCAGCAACCAAGCTTCAATCTGAAATAGTCCATGGTTCTGCGAAGGCCTTCGGCGCGCTGCACCTTGGGCTCCCAGTGCAGCAGCGTGCGCGCTTTGGTGATATCCGGTTGACGCACTCGCGGATCGTCCACGGGCAATTCTTTGTGAACGATGGTGCTCTTGCTCCCCGTGAGAGCAATAATTTCCTGCGCCAGCTGCAGCATGGTGAGTTCTTCAGGATTTCCTATGTTGACCGGCAGGAAATAGTCGGAGAGCATCAAGCGGTAGATGCCATCAATGAGATCGGAAACATAGCACACACTACGCGTCTGAGACCCATCACCGAAGACGGTCACCGGCTCACCGCGTAGCGCCTGTGACAGGAATGCAGGAATGGCACGACCATCGTCGATCCGCATGCGCTCGCCATACGTATTGAAGATCCGGACAATCCGGGTTTCCAATCCATGATAGCTGTGGTACGCCATCGTCATCGCTTCGGAAAAACGCTTGGCTTCGTCGTAGACGCCCCGCGGCCCGATGGGATTGACATTGCCCCAGTATTCTTCCACCTGCGGATGAATATCCGGGTCGCCGTAGACCTCCGATGTTGATGAAATCAGGAAGCGGGCTCTTTTTGCCTTTGCAAATCCAAGCGCCTTATGAGTGCCGAGCGATCCCACCTTCAGCGTTTGAATGGGAAGTTTCAGATAGTCGATCGGGCTGGCCGGCGATGCGAAATGAAATACGTAGTGCACGTCGTCCGGCACATGAATAAAATTCGTCACGTCGTATTGAATGAATCGAAAATTCTTTTGTCCAAACAGATGCTCGATATTCTCAAGCGATCCGGTGATCAGATTATCGATGCAAATGACCGCATGGCCTTCGCCCAGCAACCGCTCACAAAGGTGTGAACCCAAGAATCCGGCTCCGCCGGTAACCACGGCTGTTTTCATGTCAGAACTTCACCGGCGCGCGGCCGATCCCGTAATAAGTGATGTGCAATTCCCGCATCTTCTCGGGGGCAAAAATGTTGCGTCCGTCAAAGATGACATGGTGGCGCAATTTTGATTTCAATTGTTCAAAATCCGGTGTGCGGAACTCATTCCATTCTGTGAGCACAAGCAATGCATCAGCGTTGTTCAGTGCAGCATATTCATTCTCCGCATATTGTATCGTGTCCTTCAGATAGAATCTGGCCGTTTCGGCGGCGGCAGGATCGTAGGCGGAAACAGTGGCTCCCTGCTCAAGCAACTGCCGGATAATGACCACCGATGGCGCCTCCCGCATATCGTCTGTATTTGGCTTGAATGCCAGTCCCCACACTGCAAAATGTTTTCCCTTAATGTTGCCAAAATGCTCCACGATCTTTCTCGCAAGCACGGATTTCTGTTCCCGATTCACCTGGTCGACCACCGTCAGAATTTTCATCGGGGAACCGGCATCGCCGGCAGTTTTCATCAATGCATTCACATCCTTCGGGAAACAAGATCCTCCATAGCCGATACCGGGAAAGAGAAAACGTTTCCCGATACGCGAATCGGTTCCCATGCCGCGCCGCACAGCATCAACATCCGCACCGACCTTCTCGCAGAAATTGGCAAGTTCGTTCATATAAGTGATGCGCATTGCCAGGTAGGAGTTGGCCGCATATTTTGTGACCTCCGAACTGGAGGTATTCATTTCAATGATGGGATTCCCCTGCCGCACAAAGGGCTCATACAACAATTTCATCATCTCCAGCGCTTGCCTGCTCTCGGAGCCGACCACGATCCGGTCCGGTTTCATGAAGTCTTCCACCGCGAATCCTTCACGGAGAAATTCCGGATTGGAAACGATGTCGAAGTTCTTCGCTCCCTGCTCACGGAGAATCGCCGCCACTTTGCCCGCAGTACCCACCGGCACCGTGCTCTTATTGATGAACACCCGATACGTATTGTCGCCTGCCTCTTGGAGAATCGACCCGATGTTTCGGGCAACGCTTAAAATATATTGCAGATCGGCCGATCCGTCTTCGCCCTGGGGAGTCGGAAGACAGAGAAAAACATATTCGCTTTGCAGGACTGCTACCCTCAGATCTCCCGTGAAGGAAAGTCTTTGTTTCGCGAGGTTACGGTGAAAGAGGACATCCAATCCCGGTTCGTAGATGGGAACCTCCGCTTTGAGAAGCTTGGCGAGTTTCTCTTCATTATTGTCGACGCAGATGACCTGATTCCCTGTTTCAGCAAGGCATGTTCCTGTCACCAAGCCAACGTATCCGGTACCAATGATTGCAATTCGCATGTCGGTAATCCATTAGTGAGTCATTCAACCACGAAGATCATTTTTTCGAAACGGCTGCATTCCCCGTTGCCGCAGCCCCATGTTCTTCGTACCACGCAACGGTAGATCGCACTCCCTCTTCAAGCGAAATTTTTGCCTTCCATCCTAGTGCGTGAAGCTTGCTGACGTCTAAAAGTTTTCTTGGGGTTCCATCCGGTTTCGAGTGGTCATACTGAATTGATCCTGAATAACCCGTTACCCTTTTCACCAATCCATAGAGTTCCGCGATGGAGACGTCTTCTCCGACACCAATGTTGACTATATCGCTCTCATTGTACTTCTGCATCAGATAGATGCAGGCGTCCGCCATATCATCCACATGGAGGAATTCGCGATGCGGTGTCCCCGTTCCCCAGATGGTCACGGCCGGTGCTCCCGCATTGCGTGCATCAACAAATTTTCTGATGGCCGCAGGCAGGACATGCGAATTCTGGAGGTCGAAATTATCGTTGGGACCATAGAGATTGGTCGGCATTACCGATATAAAATTTGAACCGAATTGGCGATGATACGCCTGACAGAGTTTGATCCCTGCTATTTTGGCCACAGCATAGGGTTCATTTGTCGGCTCAAGCTTGCCATCCAGTAAATACTCTTCCTTCATCGGCTGCGGCGCCAGGCGCGGGTAGATGCAGGAACTCCCCAGGAAACAGAGCTTCTTCACGCCGTTCAGATGCGAATGATGAACGACATTGTTCTGCACTTGAAGATTGTCATAGATGAATTCGGCGGGATAGGTATTATTGGCATGGATGCCTCCGACTTTGGCTGCGGCGAGAAAGACATAAGCCGGTTGCTCTTGTTGGAAGAAGTCCCGCACCGCATGCTGATCGCGAAGATCCAATTCCTCAAACCTGCGTGTGATGAGGTTCTTATAGCCGAGCTGTGCCAACCTGCGACAGAGCGCAGAACCCACCAATCCACGATGGCCAGCCACATAAATTTTTTCTCCAAACTCCATCGGATCTTTTAATATCCTCTCTTGGTAACTTTTTCCAGATCCGCTTTTGCCATCAGCTTCACCAGCTCGGAGAATTTTATTTTCGGTTCCCAGCCGAGAATTTTTTTGGCCTTGGACGGATCGCCGATCAGCAATTCAACCTCGGTGGGGCGGTAGTAGCGCGGATCGACAGCGACGAACACCTTTCCCGTCGCCTTATCGACTCCGACTTCCTGCTCTCCCTCGCCGCGCCATTCGAGGGGAATGCCGATTTCCTTAAACGCCAACTCCGTGAATTCACGCACCGTATGCATTTCACCGGTTGCCAGGACAAAATCTTGCGGCTCCTTCTGCTGAAGCATGCGCCACATTCCTTCCACAAATTCGGGTGCATATCCCCAATCCCGCTGTGCGTTGAAATTGCCAAGGGTCACTTTTCCCTGCAGACCCAATTTGATACGTGCTGCCGCGAGTGTGATTTTTCGTGTCACAAAAGTCTCGCCACGCCGTGGTGATTCATGGTTGAAGAGAATTCCATTGCACGCAAAAATGTTGTACGCCTCGCGGTAGTTGACAATGATCCAATAGCCGTAAAGTTTGGCCACCCCGTATGGGCTGCGTGGATAAAATGGCGTGGTCTCTTTTTGCGGAATTTCCTGCACTTTGCCGAAGAGTTCACTCGTGGACGCCTGATAGAACTTCGTCTTCACCCCTGTCTCACGAATCGCATCCAAAAAACGCAGCGTGCCGATTCCGTCCACTTCGGCCGTATACTCCGGAACTTCAAACGAAACTTTGACATGGCTCTGTGCCGCAAGATTATATATCTCGTCCGGCTGTGTTTTTTCGAGCAGGCGGTTCAGGTTGCTGGTATCCGTCACATCGCCATAGTGGAGGAAGAATTTTTTTCCGGAAACTTCAGAATTATTGTAGATATGGTCGATGCGCCCTGTGTTGAAAGAGCTGCTCCGCCGGATAATTCCATGCACTTCATAGCCTTTCTCCAGGAGCAATTCCGCCAGATAGGAGCCATCCTGCCCGGTAATACCCGTAATTAATGCTTTTTTTGCCATAGCGATCAGTGGTTAAGTGGAGAATATGAATACACATATTGAGATGTGAAGATACACAAAAAAGGAACGAAGTAAAAGAGATTCGATTCGGGGGGAGAAAAAAAACCCGTTACATCTAAGATGCAACGGGTTTACAATAAAATCAGGCATCGACCTACTCTCCCATACAGTTACCCATATAGTACCATCGGCTCTGCGGGGCTTAACTTCTCTGTTCGGAATGGGAAGAGGTGTAACACCCGCGATATAGACACCTGAAAGCTCTACAATCGAGAAAGAAACCTATCACATAACAATTTTGTGAATCTGATGAGCGTCTTTCCAATTAAGTTTATTGACGCACTGTTGTGCGTGCAATAAAAAATAATTGGCAAGTCTCACGACTTATTAGTACTGCTCGACTCATCCATTACTGGATTTACATCTGCAGCCTATCAACCAAGTCATCTCCTTGGAGTCTTTAGGGGCTTTCGCCCGGGAAGCCTAATCTTGAAGCGGGTTTCGCACTTAGATGCTTTCAGTGCTTATCCCATCCGGACATGGCTACTCTGCAATGCCACTGGCGTGACAACAGATACACCGTCGGTCCGTTCACTCCGGTCCTCTCGTACTAAGAGCGACACTTCTCAAGCTTCCTACGCCCGCATAGGATAGGGACCGAACTGTCTCACGACGTTCTGAACCCAGTTCACGTACCGCTTTAATTGGCGAACAGCCAAACCCTTGGGACCTTCTCCAGCCCCAGGATGCGATGAACCGACATCGAG